>Ga0099824_1000260_pt1 | contig 54584 bp, 27 predicted proteins | sample SiratrowhiteBW_FD_76837 | JGI IMG/M metagenome (GOLD analysis project Ga0099824, IMG submission 76837) | Root nodule microbial communities of legume samples collected from California, USA - Siratro white BW | ecosystem: Host-associated > Plants > Roots > Nodule | place: USA: California... | reverse complement strand
TATATAAATATATAAATATATATATATATATATATATATATATATATATATATATATATATATATATATATATATATATAAAACAAAAAACCCATATTAAACTTGATTAAAATTAAATTATATGTGTCTCCATATTTGCTTTCACATTTTTTCTCTTGTTATTAAATGAACAGACCTTGGATAAGGTTGTTAAAAAAAAAAATAATGTATAATTACTGTTAGACTTAAATGCATGGATAAAACCACATTCGTCAATGCTAAGTGCCAACACGCTCATCCTTTATGTCATTTAGTGTGACGTTAACACTTCCCACATTAAATGCAAACATTAATTATGAATTGGAAATATTCCCTATTTAAAGCCGCCGAGATAGAACCAAACAGATACGGGAGCTGGGCAGAAGGAAAAGAGGCTCATGAGAGAGAGACCACCAAACTTTCCTCAAGAAACATCATCCTCTCACAATTCACTATTAGGTAAGGGGAAAGGAGATATATTGTTTTTGCCTTCTATTTCTTAAAATCTTTTTACAGTGAGGTACCCCAAGCCTCACTTATTTTTTTTTTTAATTATATTTCATGTTGATATTGGTTCTTAAGTATGATTTCTGCATTGTATCTGATTTTTATTTTACACTCATGATCATGATGTGGTTTAATAGATATGGTTTACGGATTGAGGAACTTGTTCCTTGAGGTTTCAAATGAGCAGGAGATTGTGTTATTGGAGGAAGGTTGATATTAATTGCTCATTTATCTTGACTATTCACTGCTGCTGTATTCCATGATAATTCATATATTGTGTGAATATAATTGGAAGTAACGTTTAAGCTTTTTTTAGAGGAAATTTTTATATAAAGACTGTATATCTCACATTTTTTCTTCATTTCTTTATTTTACTGTTAATATGAACCTATAATATAAAAGAATGGTTGCACCCAATCCTGCAACTCCTTTCACAGCAAATGTAGTAGCTTTCTTTCCCGGACATAAATGGATGACTATGTTGTGAAAGTATCTGTTACCTTTCATGGCAGAGCTCACACCATATTTACTTTTGTGAACTTTGAGGATGTGCCCCTTACACTAGACGGATCGATAGTGGTGACTTTTGGCATGCCACCTTGCCCTCAAAATAATCCTATCTGTTTATGCCACCTAGGTTGTGAAGATATAATGAAGATGCAGAACTAATAATAATAAATTTTGTAATATGTAAAAATTTTGTAGAAGATATGTATAATATATGGTATATGAATAAAAATAATAGGTACTCTAAAATATGTAGTTATGTTGTAAAATAACTAACGGAAATAAAGAAACCTCTATTTAAATTATGCAGAACCATATGCTCATGTTAATAGTCATACCTTTGATGAAGGGTATGTAGTTTTTTTCTTCAATATATATATATATATATATATATATATATATATATATATATATATAAATAAATAAAAATTTACGACTAACTTTGTTATTTTTTTTAATTGTGTTGTAAATATTCTTTTGATAAAATATACTTTGAATTTTACAAGAGATTTATGAATTGGAGAGTAATCATGTAGGAAATTTATAAATATATATATATATGTATATATATATATATATATATTTATATTGCTAAGTAACAAAATTTAGTTATGATAAATGCAAAGATATTTTAAAGAACACCTTATCTAGAAGTATGAAAAGTTCATCATGATGCCAAATAAAAAATCTATGATGTGCAGAAGAGATTTACACACAAAATGAACCATATAAAGGCACTAAGTAAGCATTTTGAAACTGAAGAATTAAATATTACAGTTTTGAAAAGCTTAAAATGGTCTTGGTAACCCAAAGTCATTGCAATATCAGAGTTAAGAGACCTTGCAACAATGCATATGACAATACTATTTGGCATGTTAAGGGAACATGAACTTGAGTTTGAAAGACTCATAAAAAGAAGAAGAAGAGAATAACAACATGAAAAGAGCATAGTCTTGAAGGTTGAATCAAGAAAAGCTGATACAAATTATGATAAGGAGAATTCAAGCTTGCTAGTAAAGAAGTTCTCAAAGTCCTTGAGAAAACAAAATAAGAACAAGAATTAACAACAAAGGATGAATAAGAAACATGATTAGTCCCACCACTAGTATAATCTGTTATAAATATAGTAAGCTTGGGCCATTAAACTTGAATGTCCTTTGTTAAATGCTAATTGTGTTTATGACAAAATAAGTAAAACGATTTTAAGAAGAAGACATATAGTGCATGGAAGATAATGCATCTTCTATAAATGCATCCAACAAGGAAGGAGAAAAAGTAAAGTTATTTTTACTTGTTGATTTATGAAACAAAGAGTGTAAGTGGTTCTAACCTTTTTGAAAATATAAATAGAGACCAACTTCTTGGTGCTTTCAATAAAATGAAGGAAGAAGTCAAAAGACTATCCTTTTAAAACAATAGAATGAAGGGAGTGAATAGATGACTAAAAACTAAAGTCAAACAGTTAGAAAAGCATAATGCAAATCTTAAAACTGATTTAAAAGGTTTGGAAATGATTTATTAATCCTTTTGTGATTCTGAAACTTATTTGAAAGGATTTTTTTTATTGTGAATCTTGCAATGATTTGCAAGGATAAAGATTAAATTCCTTTGAATGCTAAGTTGCAAGATTGACAATTGGGAAGTTCAATTGAAATGCCACTTTTGGGTAGGCCACAAGTCTGGTCTTTGTTTTATTCCAACTAGAGAAAAAAGAGGTTTCAAATATTTAGATTACCACCGAACTCATCTCAAGTAACATGTTTCTATTCTATGAAGATATGTCATATGGTAAATAAGTGTTATTTCAAAAATATTGGAATACCTAAGGATCCCAAAGGTAGAAGGTTTACCACTAATTTTAGAGAGACCTAGTTAGAAATTGATTTACTTATTATTGCAGGGTGGAGCAAAAGAAGATTAAAATCAAGAAGCACATGTAAAATTACGAGATGAAAGTGTTTTGATGTTTGAAACCGTTGATTGGTTCGTTGGATGTATTCTGTAGTGGTTAAATATTGCAAATTAATTGATAAACGATTGGATGTGACAAAAATATTGATTGAAGATGTTTCCAGTGCAATTTAATATGTTATTTTGAAGTTTAACTGATTAATTATGACAAAATTTTTTAAAAAATAATGAAGATATCTCTGTTCCCCAAAAAATGCATTGTCAATTTCGTCTAAGAAGAATTTCATATTTTGTGTTGTAGAGACCAAAAATGAAACTTTTTATGTATTCAAATTTTTGAACTTAAATGCTTTATCTACTAAAGAAAACAATTCAAAAATATTCATAATAACTTACAGTAATAACTAATCGATTAAATAATTGGAATGAGAAACTTTTGTATCAGAGAATATTTTCATATCGGTGTTAAAAAATGTTTTCAGCTTTATTTAGATTTTGAACATTGATGTGAAATAGATAAGATCTTTGATTTTGAAAACACTTAAGAAGATTAAAAATAAGTTTATTACTTGTAATTAAAGTTCTTTAATTGACTATAAATATAAATTGTAAGTTTTGATACATGTGGCTTGACGGACTGTCGAACACGAAGAACATAGCATCCAACTAATGCACTGTAAGACATATTATAAACTATGTTTTAATGAATATAAAACAATTTCACTTGACAACACTTTATCACTTAAAATGTTTTGATATCATCAAAATTATATAAATTAGTTAGATACATAAAAGATCATCTGAGATATTAGAAAGGCTAATAATTAATAGAACTTCTAATGAGATACCAAAAAGTCTAATCGGGACTAGACCATCAAACATAATATTAGATTGTTTAATGATAATTAAATCCTCTGATGAAATATTAGAATATATGATAATGACTAAACCATCTAATGGCCTAATAGTTATAATTGATATCTTTTCATTTATTTGAAATTGCAATGAAAATTTTATTTTAGTTATGAATTACAAAACAAGTTTTGGATCAAAACTTTGTTTCACTTATAGATTACAAAACAAGTTATGGATTAAAACTTCAACATAAAATAAACGGCGGAAGTTACGAAATTAATTGTGAATTAACCAAGAAATGAAAAGAATAATAAAAATCAAGTAATTTAAAAAAAAATTCTAGATTTTAGAATTTAAAAAATATATTTTCAATTGTCTAACATGAAATGATGAACAATCTTAAAAAATATATAATTTTGGATTATGTAATCCAACATACAACACTCAAATTTATTAATTTCGAACTGGATAATATGAAATCTTTCTGAATGATTCAATCCACTATTTTACTGACAAAATTATACAGAATACTTTTGACATTTATTATTCTTTATTAGTTTATTTTCTATTTTCCCTTTCATTATATATTTTTTTTATTTCTTGGTGTTCTTATTAATTTTGTATTATAATTTTAAAATAGAAGAAGAAAGAGGAATTCGTTCTATATTTATAATTAAAAACAATTTATACAAATCTCGATCAACCAGAGGCCAATTATCGGAAGCAGGCAAGACTTTGCTATTACTGTGTTTTCCCCTTTTGCACTGCCATTGCTGTCTGATCTTCACAATGGTCGCAGGTGTTCGTTGAATCGATTTCCACCTAAGTCAGAAGTGATGATTGAGTAAAAACTTGAAAACGCTATTCGGTGATCGTCATTTCTTCCATGGCGGGAACGGGATTTGGCGCAGCGGCACCGTCGTCGTTGGTTAGGTCGTGGAGAACTGCGTTTTTGACGCTGAGGGATGAAACCCTAACCATTCCTTCTCGCAATTCCAATGTGCAATTGCTCGACAATCTCATTCTCTCCCACTCAAACGCTTTGGTGTCGGCCGCGGTTGAACTTCCCTCTCACGAGGTATCTTCTTCGTCTTCACTTTCACGTAAATGCTTGCGAGAATTTAGAGCGTGTTTAGAAAGTGATGACGGAAAGTAGTTCTAGCTTTCTAGTTTTTCAAACATGCTTTAAATTATCAGCTTCTTCTGACTTGTTATAAATGTACACCTGATTTGTTGTTTAATTTCTTTTGTCCAAGGTTTTGTCCGACATTTTGTTTATGATGGAATTGGTTGCTGCAACTTCTTCAGATGAAGAAGATTGTACTCGTATTTATGCACAGACATCACGCCTGGTATGTGTTTTCTTTGGCCTTGTATAAACCTGTGCATTGCTGACATTCTTTTAAGTGATTTTGTTGCTCGTGTTCTTATCGCAGATTCATGATATATGTCGATGTGTCTCGTTCGATTTAAATTTATCCTCTTATAGTAGTGTCCTTAACTGTTTCGGGAAGATGCTGAATCTTTTTCTTAGAAACGTTACTGCCAATGGCGATATAAGTGGAATTTGCAGCACTACTACGATAATTACTGCTATTGAGTGCTTACAGGCTGTCAGGTTCGCTCATTCTCTGAAAACGAATCGATGTATGATGTAATCTTGCCTAGGCAGTTTACATACGTCCACTTTTGGAATTGTTAGGCTGTAGTAATACTTTTACTTGAAAAGCATAGTAGACACAACATGTTTTCTGATTAATACAGCCTCTTCTCTAATTTTTAACTTACCTATTTGAAAATCTTGAGATTATGTATTTTATTATTTTTATCTGATACCTTTTTACTTTTTTATTATATATGATGGAGATAAAACAAGTGACTTCTGTTTTTCTCTTAAGCAATGTTGAATTATGCATTCCATTATTTAAAATGATAGTAGTAAGTTTTGTTTTCTCCATTATATTTTAGATAAATTGTGGATTGTGGTCATTGTGCTTTATTTCTTTTATTTATCCTAATAGTATATTATTATTTATTAATTGCTAGTTATGATCTGGGGTATGCTGACCTAAGCTCTTGAGTGCACAGACTTTGCTTTTTAGTATAGGGTTCAAATCTCCTACTGGAACCACCTTGTAGCCAGGGTACCATCCTTGAATGGGGATTAGCTCTACACCTTAAGGATTTGGAGGTGCCTTGTGCTAGTCTGTAGAACTTCTTGTGGGATTTTATTTTCTTGAAGGTTTTTTCAAAGTGATAACGTTTCAATTTCATAATATATTTTAAATCCTATGAATATGCTTCTGTAGTTTGCAATTTTCCAAGTTTCTGGTGTATGTATTTTAAAGCATTCTGTCATTTTATGTTTTTAAATATGAATGAGAAAATATGGGTTATTCAATAACATATGTTGATCTCTATAGCTTGAAATGGCTAAATGTTGTTGTTCCAAAATTTGAGTTTATAGTATTAACACGTTTCTTTATTTTGCTGCTTTTACTGTTAGTACTCTCAACTTTTTTGCTTTAGTAAATGATACTTTAATTGACACTTCAAAATCTGCTCACTCTCCAGATTTATTATTATATCTCATCGAAGATGGCTGCAATCTGAAGATGTTATACTGGTTAAATTTTTACTTGACCTTATCGTTTGCTCTCATGGTGTGTCATTTTGGATGCCTCATTCAATTTGTAAAGAAAAATCTACTGGTATTAATATGAGGTTTTCCATAGAAAAAAGTTCCAGTGAATTGCAGACAGTTGCTTTTGAGATGCTCAGTGAAGCAATCTCAAGAGCTGGGTCATCCTTCCCTGTTGACATTTGGAGATCAATTCTTGAGGTATATAATAATTCTGCATTTATTTTTCTGTAAAACTATATTAGGTTTAGAAATTTTTTTGAACTAGTCTCTTTTGATACAGGTGTTCAGGAAAACAATGGATGTCTTGGCATTAAAACCCCCTGTTGTGGAAGATAGTGTTATGTCCAGGTAACCTGTATGTTGGAGGAAGTTATTAGAAGTCAATGATGAAACTCATTCTTGGTTCATACTTTGGCCATATGTCATCTTTTGTATATTTTGCTACAAGTCACATGCTTATTTTCTGTAGGTTTTATGAATCTTTTATGTGCTGTCTACATCTGATCCTCATTGATCCAAAATGTGCAGTTTCAGATCATGTAAGTTAAGGCTTTTTTTATTTTAATAAAAGAATAAAGAAATATGTTATACCCCTAATCACTGTGACTTGTTTTATTTTTACTCTAGGTGTCAGTTTTTGTTGCTGTTCTGCGAATGTTCTTAGTTTATGGCCTTTCTGGTAGGACACCAGGTACCTGTTTGCTTGTTGGTCACAAGGAGAAGGAGCTTAATAGTATGAGTCCCAAGGCAAGCAGGGAAGTACTAAAAAAATCAGATCATGGTACATATAGGCCTCCACACTTGCGCAAAAGGGACTGCTTGAATGTGAAACACGGCAGTGTTAGGCATTCCCAATATATGTCAGATAGTGAGTCTTCTACTATGAATGTCACGTCTTCAGATTCAGAGTTTAGTGATGGAGATGGTTCGACTAATGATAGTGGCAGAGCACAGACCTCTAGGGTTAGAGTAGCTGCCATAACTTGCATACAGGTAAATTTGCAAAACTGTCTCGTATTTCTAATTTGAGATTTTCTTGAAATTTAAATTGTCAAAAGTCTAGAATAAGTGAGTAACAAGTTGATAATGATGAATTTTTGAAGAAATTAGAACCATTAACTTTACCATTTTGTCAATCAACTTCCCCATTATCTAATTGTCGTTGCGATGGAAGTAATAAAATATGATTGCTGAATCTGTATGTCCATTCCCACCTTGGAAACAATCCTATCAAAGTTGTTGCTATTCAGCCCCTTTGTAGAAGGTTTGCTAGGTTGTCTTGAGAGGAGACATATGAAATGGAATGCTGATTTGACCACTGTCTAATTTTTCTTTGATAAAATGCCAATCAATTTTAATATTTGGTTCTATCATGTTGCACCGGATTATGGACTATGCTAATAGCATATTTGTTATCACAGTAAAGTGTCATTAGTTTGTCCCGCTTTATTATTAAGTCTTCCAAAATGATTTTCAGCCATAGTAGTTCACATATCCGTTTTGTCATTGCCTTAAACTATACTCCGACACAGAGACGTGCAGTGTCTAGAAGTTGATCTCCTATTCATTAAGGACCCAACATAGTCAACATTTGTATATACTATGAGATTTACATTCCCATTTCATTTGAACAAAATAACCTTGCCTGGAGCCCTTTTTAGATATTGCACAATTCTAAGTGCAACTTGTAAGTGAATCTCTTTTAGTTGGTGCATGAACTAGCTGACTAGACTCATTGCAAATGGAACAAGTGTGAGACAAATATACAAGTTGCCCAACTAATCTCTAGCAATGTTATCAATATCGGGGATAACGGAAAATATTTGAGACCCCAAAAGTCCTTTGTGAAATTATAATGGAAATCATAATGGGGTTATGACGGAAGCATTGCGGTCAAAAGAAATACAATATACACATAGACAATTTAAAAAAAATACACAAATATAATTGTAATGCAAAAATAATGAAAGATACAACCATATAAGTAATAATAATATTATATCTAAAAATTCAAATAACAATATCATCAAATCAAAACACTGCAAATTTCAAGTTCAAAACTTACAATAACAATTGAATGGGAGCTACCGCCTTTTTCGCAATTTTTGTTCCTCGCATGCATTTCGTGATGCAAAAAGTGGTCACCATGAGAAACCCGCATCGCCATCACCATGTTTTGGTGGCAAGTTGAAAATCCGCCATTGTTTTTCACCATGACTCCGCCATAACTTTTTTCTTGATAACACTGCTATAACCATGGATTGCAATGAACATTTCAAAAATTGAAATCTTCTCATCGTCACTATAGCAGATGCAAAACGTGTATCCAGAACAACAAGCAACTTGAAATGTGAGAAATGATTGAAAATGGCTAATCTCATGGAGTGGTTCATGATAAAATTCCTAATAGAAGAAACATTGTTAGCAATTTCTGTAATTCAACTACATTCACCGTATAAACATCATTTCCTTCAGTATTCTTTGCTGCACATATGCTCTTCAAGGCAAGATTCAGTGTGTGCACAACAAAAGGTGTCCAAAAAACTTTAGGAAATGAAACTTCAATGATCCTTGCAACACCTTTGCACATGAGCATTATCTGTCATAACTTGCACAGCATTTTGTTCTCCTAACTTTAATAACTTCAGTCATTCTGTTAGTTATGTAATCCTTATTTTTTTATTTCAATAGAAGCATCACCACCTTTTAAAAAAATAGGAACCTCCTCACTAGTGGCCATAAAATTAACTAAAGGTCTTCTTTGAGAATCCATCCATCCATTAGAGACTATGCTATCCCCTTTTTCATTCCAAGTTGATTTTTAGGTTTAAGTAACTTCTCAACATGTGCTCTCTCTTGTTGTAATAGAATTGTCCTCAATGCATTGTATGCGGGAGGAATAAAACATTTGCAACAAACAACTAGGAATTGACGTAATAGGGGTTTCTTGGAAGGTTAGAAGGGAACCCAGAAGAATAGTTCATTCTAACTATGAGAGCTTTGAGATTGTCTCCGTCTTCTATTTTGAATGCCCTCTCTAACTCTATGTCCTTTCTATCGAACTATTCTCATGTCTATCTTCAGTGGATAAGGGAACATGCTTAGGTTTCACTCTATTTTTTGCCAATTCAATAACTAATTTCAATTCAATCAAACATTCTTCATTGACATTTGAGCACACACTAATTTAGGTCCCATAAATTTTCAGTAAATAGGCATTTACTCTAGAGTAAGAACTTTAAAATGTTTAATCTTTGCCTATTTGTTATATATTATAGTCTCAATCTAAACAAAATCAGGAAATATATTCTCAACCAAAACAACTATATATTTTTTATTTTAAAATTATCATGTATTCTGAAATGATATTTGTAAGTGGTTGATTTTTAAGCTGTTATGTATTTTTTGAATTTTTGTAAATTGTTAAATACTATAGATTTTAACTAATGATCTGTTTTGGTGCATATAAATGTTTAATTATATAATTTTTAAGATTTTTTACATTGTTATAGTATTTTATTTGCTGCTATTAATATTTACATTGTTGCTATTATTATTTTAAAATTCGGTTTAGAAACCATTTCAATCTGTTCCGTGAATGTCCTTGTGAGATGTGAAATATTAGTAAAAGGCAAAAGCCTTAAAAAATAGAATAAAACAGAAGTCCCGAAGAAAACAGATGTTGGTTTATAGGAATAGCATTGAACGGATAGGAACAGTATCCATATCTCGTGACACGAATATGTTAGCTCAAATATTGTGTTCTTTCATCAGAGTTACTAATGATCTTATCTAGTTTAAGTGTAGTTCAACTAGTACAAGCCTAGCACCATAACATTCTTAATATTATAACCATCCCAACATTGTAGTGTTCCAGTTAGCACGGTAGATTTGTAGGTACCTGATGTAAAAGAAGAAATGATAGAAGCTTGGTTTATGTAAATGGTGTAGAACTCCTTTGGGTGTTAGAAACCAATGCAACACAACAAGCCTTTTCCCACCAAGTGAGATTGGCTATATATTGATCACAAAATTCCATTTGGCATGGCTAAAAATCAATGCTTTAGGAATATTGTTTTTGTTGTAAATAGTAGATTATTATGATGAAAATATTCTCAATATCTTCATATTAATTAGGAAAAATTATCTTCGGAATCTTTCTATTCAGTTCAGTATATTTATTTTTTATTTATTTTTATTTATTTTAGAGGTTTTGATTATTACCAATTGAGATGATGAGAATGTAATTGGTTTGATAATTATCAATAAAATAATTCTTTTTTCCTTACACAGTTCAAGTATTTTATTTTAGATCTCCTTTGGTGACTTCCTCCAATGTCTTTTTAGAAACCAATCAGTTCAAAAATTGAAAGAATTAGAGCAACTAGAATCATAGATTTTCTCTTACACATTATTGGTTTTCTTAGTGGGTTTTGGCCTAGTCGTCCCACTTGTTTGCAGGATTGTTTTATTTGTTTTTATGGTACTTGGGGTGCTGCAAATGATTGTTGTTATTTGGGATACCAGTATAATTGGGATGCCAAATAACAAATTGACACTTTAATATAAAAAATTAGAATCACTTTTTGAGAGCAAACGGTAATTGTTTCTTTTACGTTTTCAAAGGTAAGAGAACCGATTTCTAGTAAGAAAAACCTATTCCAAACTTTGAGTTTTTGCTACCCTTTCTTGCTCCAATAACCCAAAAGGAGGAGATAAATATTTAATGTTTTGTCTTTATTGTTTAACTTGCTTGAACATATAAGCTGTGCTAACTTTGTTGTGATTGATTGTTCTTTTTCTTATTATTTTTTTATATGTTGGGATGGGAAGGATCTTTGTCAAGCTGATTCTAAATCTTTATCCATGCAATGGTCCTTGCTTTTGCCAACTAGTGATGCACTACAAGCAAGGTATGGCCGAACCATTCCTCCTTTTATGATTTCAATCAAACTTTAATCTTTCTCTCCATTTGATGTTGTTTTCTAACTGTAATTTTTTAATTTGTATTTTCATAGGATGCATGATGCAACTTTAATGACATGCTTGCTGTTTGACCCTTGTTTGAAGGTAATGACAATGACCTTGATACCTATGTGTGTAGCTGTCTTTGTTCTATATTTCTATTTGAATTTTAATGGTCATATATTTTGATATGATATTTTAGATGTTTTCAGACATGTCCTATGATGTTATTCTGGCTTGTTAATTGTAGTTATTTCAATTAGAAATTGGAATTAGAACAAAAAATAGGGTGCTATGCTCCTTACTAACTAATATGGACTGAAAATTTAGAGATACGAAGTGAAATGAAAAAACTACTATTTATATGAAAGTCTGAAGTGGTGAAGAAAACAGATGAAGCGGTTCACAGTGGTCTTTTCATTAGATAAACCTAATTACATCTAGAATACTCATAAATGAAAGTGACAAAATATCTAGAACCAAAAGATGAGACACAACTTGGTCCCCAAATGTAAAAGAGGATGATAGAAAAAGCAAAGTTAGACATAAATTTAAATTGTCTAAAAAAATGAAGACCTAACATGTTTTTCTAGTTGATGTGATTTGCATTCTAAAGCTTGAAGAGTATTAAGTTCAAGAACCGTCTTTAATCTTAACAAGTGAGGATGACCTTAGCGTTCATGTAAATGTTTTGGAGATGGAGATGGAGATGAAAAAAAAAAAAAAAGGACACAAATGAGCTAGTTCCTAAGTAGTATAGGCCTTTGGATTCATGTCCATAGTCAATTACATTCTTGTATGACAAAAGAATTGACATCAATGGTTACGGAACAATTCAATGATTTGGTTAACTGAGTTAAAAAAGTGATATTGAAGGGACATGCAAGAGATTAGAACAAATTTTAAGTTTAAAGAAAGAGAAATGGAAACTTCACCACTTCTTTAAGAAACAACTTTATTTTTGTTGGCTAGGCTTATGTGATGAGACAGTTTAGGAAAGGAGAGAGGAGAGAGCAAAAAATTATTACTAGAAATATGATTAAAAGCACTTCGGTCAATTAGCCATGAACATTGACTTCCTACAAATTTTGAAATGCAAGCTGTTGACAATGGGAGGTGTAGATAATTGTGCTAGGTTACTGAATTTCAACCTCAAATATTTTTGATATTTCAAATCAGAAATCTTTGGTTCGACAACCTTAGATTTGCAGACATTGGCTATTTTTCAGGGACTTTATGGAGAGAGTAGCAATATTCTTGGGTATGACCCATTCTTTTACGATACGTACATTGAGGATATCCTCTACATTGAGGATATCCTCTACCACCGTGTCCTCCTCTAATTCCACGACCTCCATTTCTTGTGCAAAAACCATGACTGAAGATTTAGTGGATTCTTGAAAATTTCTACCCTCAATAGTTAGAACATGAAGAAGGTGTTGTTAAACTTTCCATGGTTGGAACTTCTTGACTAGTCAAGATTTGATCCCTAATATGATCAAAATCCAAATTCATTGAACTGAGGATCACAACAACCATATAAAATTTGTCTGACTTCTTGATTTTTTCTAGGGAATCAATTTCTAAAAATATCTTTAGTTTTTCAACAATAGATTGATCATCAGTGATAAAAGATATCATTGCATGATTTGCATGTTTAACTGATGCTATCTTCCGGGCAAGGTCATAGACATACTAAGATTTCTCTTATGATTTAACTTGAATTAAGTATTTAGAAACAAATTCATGTTAAGAATTTTAAGATGATTTAAGAACTCAAATATGCCTTCCATTGAATACGAATTTAATCCAAAAGATTATATAAGTGTAAATGTTAACATCTTAGACAAGATTATGATGAAGCACACAAAAAAGACTACAAAAAACATAGAACACAGACATAATTGGCAGAACAAACTTGAATAAGAAAGAACACAAGAATAAAATAAGAACTAGAAAAGAAAGATCAAGTGGAGAAGGCTTGGGAAGATGAAGATTCTTCATGCTCATGATTAGCTCCATGTAGAATCGCGAGATTCAATACTCAAGATCACTCTTACCCAATTGTTTCAAATGATCACAAATTTCATATATCATCCAAAGTAAAAATACAAGATGTAGTGTAGGCTATTATATCCGTCTTTGTCCGAAAATTCATGCTACATGAGACCTAGATGTTTCTCAAATTAAATGCTAATGTGCCTCCCAAAGGCTTTCGAAAATTCAAAAATAGGAGGGAAATTTTAAAATTTCAATTTCAAAAATCAAATCCAAGGCAATCTTCTTATTGGCTGAAATTCCTTCATGCTGATGCATGCATTCCTTTCCAACATAAAGCATGTGTTCCTTGGTTTATTCTCCTTGTTTTGGACGAGAATTAGAGCTTCCAATGTTGCTTGACTTGAAAACTCCATGCCCTTTTGTAATTTAAAAGCCCATTTATGTATTTTACTATTTACACCAAATTTAAAAATATATTAGAAGTCCAAGAAATATTAAACAAAGAAAAGACAACTATTTTTGGTCGCAAGAGCATTTTGTCTGGTCATGCATCTAGTAACGCTTCTTGGAATATGCTCTTGTTCATTTCTTATTCTTCATTCACGAACTCATCAGATGCTGAATGTCATTTGCAAAGATACCTTAAGCGGTCTTCTAAAAAGTTTGCAAGTTTTGAAAGTTGAGGGTTTCGCGTATTGCCACAATTGAGCACAAAGTTGAAATTCTTGCTTTTGACATTGTGTTCTCTGATGAGATCTAACTCACATATTTTTCCAAGTGATCATATAATCCTTTGGCTAAAATACCAAAGTTTCACATGGAATGCCTAAGATAAATAATTTTTTCATTAAGCTTTTCCAATCTAACGGAAGGAGAGCCTAAAAAATAGTGTGCTAGCCCAGGAGCAATTTCCAAGAGTCACAATCTAGGGAAACTGGTACCCAATAGTGAAGGGGAGATAGAATCCGAGAGAGAGGGATAGATTTTCCCTTCAAACAAGGTTGGAGAGTGAGCACATAGGGGCACAAAAGTCTGGCAAGCCCCACAGAGGAGACATGGAGCTGTTCTGGTGGCATTAAGGTGGTGTGTGGGTTTCACGCATTGGGGTTGCTACAAGAGGAAAGGTGGGGACGTTTCTAATGATGGTATCGAAGGGTTTGGCTGTTGCTTCGGGTGACGATCTAGATCCAGTGGTTGTTTGACAAAACGACATATCAAGATAAGACAAGTATAAGCAAAGCGAGACCAACTTGAGAGAATAAAGAAAGGGAGAAAATATATATTTTGAGAGCTTGCAAAGGTTTCCCTTAGGTGCTCATTTATTTACAATAGATTTGTGATACAACGATGTGAAAGAAAAAAAGTAGAAGACAAGGAATCCTAAGTACAGGTAGGTACTATCCAAAAGAGCTTTTGAATAAAGCTTACTTAGCCTATTTTAAACCTTATTTTTTTTTTCGAACAACCAAAAATAAAATGAATTAAAAGGAGTACTTAAGGGGTGCACCAACCCGTTTACAAAATGGTAAATCATGGAGTGAAAGGCCAATGATAGGATTACAATGTAGTACCACTCTACAGAAAGTAAGGATGACAAAGAAAGGTAGAACACTAAGCGCTAATTCTACATAGCCCATCTAAGTGAATATATACTATAAAAACGAAGAGCCTAATACAATAGACGCTTTTGCTCCAGTACCATCCCCTGTAGCCTCCTTATATACCAGTCCCAATACAGTGGTGTGCCTCCGATTATGGCCTCACATCTCAATACAAGCACCTGCAAAACACAAAAATACCAAATCTATTGCACAAAAGAGTTAAAGTACTAATCCTTTAGTACAACCCCACAATACTCCTCTAACACATACACTTGAGCTAGTCCAGTGTATCAAGACACTTAAGAGGAGCAAAGTGTCAGTCTGAATAATGCAACTCTCTTAAACTTATGCTTAAGCCAACACCAACCCTTGAGCTGAGCTAGAGTAAAAATATCAGTAGCGCTTACTATCCCTCTGTTAAAAACCATCTTATTCCTATAGTTCCAAAGCTCCGTCACTATAGACACCCACATCCCTTTCCATGCTAAATTAACACTGTCGTTGGCTTATAAGACCAAAGCTCTGAAAGTGAATAGTGATAGACTTATGTCTGACATTAACATTCCCAACCCACCTCTCACACTGATCCCAAACATTCTGGGCCACCTTGCACGTGGTGAACAAATGTTGTCCTGACTACCAAACATTCTTGACGTAGTGGTCTTAAGATTATCTCAAAATCCATCCAGTTGTACTTTCCTTGCATGCACAGTAGTTTAAAGAATACATCGTACCTTGGTCCATGATAAGTCCTTGATGATTTTATCTGAGCCAGATATTTCTATATCTCCATCCTGCTTACGTCTTGCTTTTGAATCTTTTACTCCCTAGCCATTCTTATTGTCATTGCAGTTGTATCCCTATTGTTCTCAGTGATCATTGCTTGTATATCCATTGCTACCATTTTTATGATTTCCAATTTCCTTATTGTTTAGTCATTGTTTGACTATAGTTAGTATTATTTCCATCACTTTTCAGTTTCTGTACCTTACCTATGCTTCCACTTTATGGTCGTGATAGCTCCTCATACTAGACTCAAGTTGGTTGATCCAAATCACTCTCTGGTTGGAATAGTGTGGCTACTTCCTTAGGAGTGAAGATTGTTGAAAGGATTAGTGACAACAAGTCATGGAGGATGATACTGCTCTAGTACCATGTTGAGCAGAGAGAAACCAAGAAGGAATATAATGAATTCCTTGTCTTGGGTACACAAATGAGTATTCTTATTTATAACAAAAATGTGAGACAATAATAATGAACAAGATCAATATCTAGTAAAGGGAAATATTCGTTTAGATATTTTCTTATCAAATCTAATCATATCTTCCAATTTAGTGTAATCTAATCATATCTCTAACATATACCTAATAATCGGAATAATGTGGTGACTTCCATAAGAGTTCCAACAAAGTTTGATTTGGATTGAGCTATCCCATTATTGATATTGGATGAGAACCCAACATCGATCTTTTGCATGAATTCTGGTATGATACTGGAATTCCCTTCTGCATTCATCATATGGTAGCTTTCTCAATTTTTTGCAATCAATCAACTCTATTCTAACAAACTTTCTTTTGGCATGTTTTGTGGAGTGCGCAATTTTATTCTTTTTTCAACTTCCATATGCATGCAGCTAATTAGTTTAACCCTTTACATAATGCTCAACTATCACCCTCACCTCCCATGAACGTGTGCTGTGGTTTTATTGAGTTCTCGATTTCCTGGCTAAGTTAAGGTTGTTTGTGTTACTCAGGCACGGATGGCATCTGCAGCCACTCTAGTGACCATGATGGATAGTCTCTCTTCAATTTTTCTGCAAGTAGCAGAATATAAGGAATCTAACAAATTTGGATCTTTTATGCCACTTTCAAGCTCCCTTGGCAAGATTTTACTGGAACTTCATAGAGGTATCTATAACATTTGCAGTATCTTATTGAATAGATTGAGGTCTAAAGACGTGTTATGTGCTTTGGATTTTCTTGGCTCTTCGTTATTTATTTACATATTTTGCTTAATTTTGCACTTTTTGTACTTTTTGTCTCTTTTCCATCGATGTAGGTCTTCTTTACCTCATAGAGCATGAAGCTCATACTAAATTGCTGGCTTTGTTGTTCAAGATTATCAAGCTTTTGATATCATCTACACCGTATGTTTCTTTGGTTCTCATATTATTCTATTTGTTCAATTTAGTTATAATTGTAATGTTACGTTTTTCCTTTTCTTTTACTCTTACAAATTTGTATAATATTCTTTCTGTTTTGGTTATTGTTTCTCTTGTTATGCTTTCATGATTGCAGCTGTAAAAGATCTTGTTAGATAATTGTAAGGGGAGACTTAAAGTAGAAGTATGGAAAAGTGCTTAAGAGTGTATTATCTCTTATCTCATTCATTCATTCATATATAGGAGTTCCTTCCGTCAAAGATATAGAAAAGCAATGATTAATCCTACCGTACAGGTCAAATAGGAAACTATGCATAAATTGACCTATTCTAAGAAAGTTACACAATTTTGACACCCCCTCAAGCTTGAGCACGTAGATTGTATGTACTAAGAAAGTCTTCTACTATTACTTTTTGGTTTGGATCCATTGGACTATCCACGTGTCTACAATAAATCTTGTTTCTTGTAGGATGCCCAAGGCATATTTTCTTTGAGGATTTAAAATACCTTCATTTGATTGAGTTACGTCAATAATGCAGGAGTATTTAAGTCATCCAAGATCTTTCGATTGGAGGTGACTGCATAAATGCTTCTTTAAATGGGAAATTTTTGTGACGTCATTCCCTGTGATGATTATATCATCAACATACAGAGTTAAGTATACAAATTTCTCTAGACATATACCAATAAAAAACCGAATAATCTGCTTCACTACGTTTTGGCCCAAAAGTTTGTACTAGGTGGCTGAATTTTACGAACCAGGATTAGCACAATTTACACACTAAAGCACACTCCCTGTGGGCAACAAACCCGGAAGGTCTTTTCATGTAGATTTTCTTCTCTGAATCTCCATGAAGAAATACAGTGTTGATATCCAACTAAGGGAGAGGCCAATGGCAAATAGTGACCATGGCAGAGAAAAGTCTAGGAGTGGTAATTATGGCCAAAACGTGTCACCCAATGGAGATGAGGTGAGAGATATAGAGATTAGTAGAAACAAGGGAGAAATATGGAGGAAAAATGGTAGTGAGACCCATTTACTATTTAATTCTCCCTTCCCATTTCGTTCCTTGAACACAAATCCAATTGAATTCATTGTCTTTATTTCCACTCGGTCTCCTACCAAACAAACCATAAAAGTGAATTTGAGGATGCTACAAAGTTGGGCATCAATCTTCTTCCTCGAGTTCTGTTCTTTTTCCTTCCTTTATAATTTTTAGTTCATATTCTTCTAATTTGTTTATGTAATGTTTCTTTTCTGTTAATTTTACCAAAATCTGTCATTTTTTTTGCTAGATTATTATATACTTAATTGCCCACAGATTGATGGTCATTTTCTGTAAACTGTGGGTTATTATCTATCATAAATTTCTTTAAGGTTTAGTTCTGTTTTTGAGTATGTATATATGTATTATAATAATTATTAAGTTTGAAATAGTATAAATTTAAAGTAGTGACCATCCAGCTTCCTATTGTGCATTATGAGAGTTGGCTTCCACGTGATTCTATTTAAGATTGATAACTACGGTTTATAGTCTGTATAAAACAGTCATTCTTGTCCTAAGTTGTAGTCTAAAATTAAGAAAATGTTGGAAGAAATTATTTATAACGAGGATACATTTTTAATTGCTGCTTTTGAGGTCATTTTTTAATTAGATATTTTCTCGATAAATATATTTGAGAAATTTACAAATTGGGAACCACATAAGTTGTTTACATAAAATAACCGATTAATCACTCCACTAAATAGTAAAGTATAATCTCTTTGCTCAGAAGTTACCAGAGCAAACCTTAAATCATTCATAAGTGGACATGGTTCTCTCACACTAACAAATCTTTTTATTTCTCTACACAATCCTCTCAAAACTATTCTTACAAAATGACCTACTTGAATAAGTCTGTTTAAAATTGTATTACTTTTGTATAATAGATATGGGGATACACAGGCGTGAAATCTGTGTTTCTGCTAGTTAGAATAAAACAATTAATTCAAGATAATGATATTTATCAATTTAACTGTAGGCTAAATATTTAATTGCATAAATTGCACTCACGCCATTTATGCTTATTCTGTAATGCAGATTAGTTTTTTTATTCCCTTCTCTGCTTCCGAATGTAAAATAAGTATGTCTTTTGAAATAATTGGTTTGACAGATATTCAAGAATGCCACCAAATTTGTTGCCTATTGTTGTTACGTCTATTAGGACAAGGATTGAAGAAGGGTTTTGGTTGAAAAGTGAACGAAGTGGTCTGCTGGTTAGTTGTCCGATTAATTGTCCAAAGTTTTGTTTTCCTTCTGTAACGATGATATGCATGTATAACGTTGACTTTTGTTAGCAGGGAGCTGCAATTGGTTGCTTGACATTAGCCTTGTCTACCTCGCCACCTTCTGCTCAAATAAGGAATATACTTTGTGAGGAGGTTTCTTCAGGTAACATCTGCTATTATTGATAATAAAAGCACACGTATAAGTTATTACTTAAAGTTAATTAAAGTCCAAAACTTTAACATCATTTTTTCATAATTCATGGTTCTAAAGACGGATTATATTTTATATAGGTTAAATCCACAGTACTAACAAATATTTAATTCCAAAATCTCTAAAAGGAAAAAAAAAAATACACTGATAATAATAAAATTATTGTTATTATATTGTTTGTATTTACTGAATTATTTTCTTGATGACCTAAATCGAACTGTTTTAGTTGAATAGGCTTTTAAATAGGCCCTGGTCAAAGATACTTAATAAGTTGACCTTGTAACACTTTTCCTTGTGTATGATAACTACTTCTCTGAATCGCTTCACTAGTGAGAACAAAAACAATTATCATAAATCTTAAGCTAATATCCTTGGGATTGCTTCTTGTCCATGTTTGGCGTACTAGTTAAGTTAAAACTTGAACTGCATTCCTAACTGGACAGTGCAAGACCTGCATTCACTTTCACAAGTAAATTCTCGTTTTATGTGCAAAATTAAGTGAGATTAAGGATGATTAATCCTACTTTAGTCATAGGAAGGCCCAAAAAGGGTGTTGTTGTTGTCTGATAAAAGAATATTTTATTTTGTGCCAAGTGTACAGTTTAGAGTATGGAGTTTGTAGAATCTTAGGGAGTGGAACCTGCGTGGCATTGGACTATAAGTCATGGACACAGTTGTATTTTATGGCATGTGTCTAGATTTGTCTTAGGAATTAGGTGAGAAATCATTTTCATACTTACGTGTTTCCTCATTTTCATTTAGTTTTCTTGATTACTAATTTTTGATTAGTTTCTTTGTTTCCGTACTTGTTGAGCCACATGCCATCTTGTGATCCATGTAGCCAAACTTACCTACTTGGCGTAGGCATTGTTGTTTATAAATTGTTGAGTAATACTCTGATAAAATTATTCTTCTCATCCTATGATTGGTATTAGAGCCACCAAATTTTTTTTCTCAATTTTCTAGCTTCGCCACCATCAAGAATATTGATTATTAGTGCAACATCAACAAATTATTTGATTTCACAAGGTGGGATACATATGATATACTCCCTCGGGTCCTCAATATATGACACTTCTACCATAATCACACATACCAATGCGGCAATTAGTTTTTAGTTGAATTAAAAATATTACCATTGTACCAAAATAATTTTCATTGTTAATGACTTTTAAAATTTTCTTCTCACTATTCATTAATATATGTTAAATTCTAGGAATAAGATAAACAATGAATTGAACCATGTGCTTTTGAGACTGCATGAGTGCTTTATTTATATTGAGAAAAAGGAATCAATAAAATAAATAGAGGAGATTTGATATGCCCTAATAACAAAGATATGATATATGAATGAATAAAAATGTTCCTAATAATACATTTATAATCTCCATATTCTTAATTATCAAGGATCAATTCCTTCTTTATATAATTATAATACTCCCTCTTAAGCTGGAGTGTATAGGTCATATGTGCCCAACATACTGCAAATATAATTGACCCCTATTCCTCTTATAGACTTGGTGAATATGTTGACCAACTATTTACTAGAGTTGACAAATCTACCTTACAAAATGACAACACACTTCAATATTTTTGGTCCTATGAAAGACAAAATTAGAGGCAATGTGTAATGCTGCCTTGTATTTGGGAACTTCTTCAAATTTGAGCTCGTTGAGGAGTTATCTTTAGACATATGATATCATAGGTGACTAATTTCCTTGCTTTGTATTCTGCTTTTGCACTTGATCTTGTCATACCATTTTATTTCTTATTTCTCCACAATATTAAATACTCGGAACAAGAACAAAATACCTCGAAGTGGAGCATCTATCACTTAATGACCCTGTCCAGTCAAAGTCAGAATACCCAACAATTTGAGCATTTTCCGTATATTCATAAATGAGGCATTTTCCTGGAGGTTTCATTAGATAGTTTAGGATTCCTATGACTGCATCCCAATGGTCATGACAAGGGAGAGCTTAAAAATTGACTTACTACACTCATTCCAAAGACAATGCCAGGACGAGTCATGGTGACCAAATTTAGTTCACCAATTAATCTTCCATATCTATGGAGATCAAAACATGGTATCATTCCTTATAGAGTGATTGACTATATTTCTTGTTTCTCCATTTTCTTATTTTCCTTGTTCCTTTGTTTCCTTATTTTCATGAAGTTTAGTTGTTTCCTTATTTTCATTAATTGTCCTTGTTTCCCTAATTATAATCCCTAAACTCTAAGGATTAATCAGCCCTTGTGTGTGTAGATACATGTATTGATCACTTAACAATACATGAGAGAAATTAATCTTTGCTGAAGAGTTCTCATTGTTTTCTCTTTGTTTTTGCTTTGACATGGGTAGATAATTTCTTCTCACTGGACCACTTGCTCGGTGAGTGGAGGTTATTATCTTGCTACAATTCTTTGAGTTTTTCTGTTAGAAATACAAATTGCATGCATCTATTCTTTTGGTCTCAATTAGATTCATATTGGTGCTGATGAATTCAATTTGCAAATTTTCCTTCTGAAGGGAGTTGGAATGAAAATTAAAAGCTAGTGACCTGTTAACATATTAAAATATTTTGATCAACAGAAAAGTTGTAACTAGATAGCATTTATGTTCTTTTGATTGTGTCCTCTACGGACATGCTTTTATGACAAGAATCTAAGCCTTTAGGCTTTGCTTTTGGATATAGATTAGCCAAAAAACAATATGTGCAATAAGTCACTAACTGATTGGCATGGCTGATTTGTGTAGATTGTATGTTTAGGCACAAGACATTATTGGTTGGACTATGCATATTCCATTGTCAGGTTATTGCTTTATTGGTTTAGCCCTATGTTTACATTTGTTGGCTTTCCTTCAGGTTATATTGAGACTAAAAAGAAGTCTGGTGTTCTTTCTACCTTATCTGAATATTCAATGCAATCAAGTTGCCCAACCATTTGCCTTGAAGCCCTTCAGGTAATCTTTTTGGTGTAGATTGGTTAATTTTTTATTTGTTTGCCTCTATAAATTGGGATGATGGTGTATATGGTTTTTGGATTGTGATTTTTTATGAGCCTTTCATTTTAGGTTTCAATTATTTAACCAAAGCCCATGTTGATAATGAGTATAAGTATAAATGATATGTATAGGGACTCAGCCAATTGTAAAATTTACAGCTTATACTATTGCTGAGATGATTATAGTAAAAAAGAAGTAAACTATATTAGGGATTTTTTTCCAAATAAAAACTGAAATAATCTAAAAGGGAAAGAAATTCATGTGTTTATGCTCTCTCCCTCGAGTTTGGGGAATGGATATATATCATTCCTGGCTGGTAGGAAAGATCTTAGAAATGTTCAGCTATCACTTGGTTGATATATTTGTTGATTGAGACAATAGTGGATAAAAGCATGGTAGTTAGAATTGTAAGAATTGTACGATGCGAATCGTGATTCGTTTCAGAAACTTCCTTTCACGATCCATATTGGTATGCAAATCGTTTTATAGCTTGAGTCAGACATGAATTGGTTTCAAATTGTGTGATTCGTGATTAATTTCCTTTACACACGATTCATGGTGACTCATACATTTCACGAAGCGTCACATACGGGAAATGAAAAATCCCAAAAAACAAAAAAATAAAATGAATAGTCACACATCTTTGATAGAACTTTTTGCCAATAAATTGAGAGGGTCAAGAAATATGAAAGGAATAAGGAGGTGGAGAAGCACAATAGAATCAACTAAACAAATACAGTGGAACCTCGGGGGGAGAAAAAGCATAGCAGAAAAGAGAAAAGAAGAAACTCATACTAGAAGAAGAAGAAAAAACCAGTAAAAAAAAAGAACAAAAGAAGGTTACCAGATATAGAACCAGTGGAGATGAAGAGCAAGTTGGAGAAGAACAGGTTTGCAGAGTTAAAGCTTTTGCGATGAATACCAACTTTCACACTTTTTAGATACTTCTAGATTTTGCAAACTTCTTCTTCTTCTTTTGTAAAGATATAGATCCATTGGTGATTGACCATGAGATTAGACAAGGTTCAAGAAACTGGCAACCTTCATTGGTGCTCTTTCCATCAACATGATCTCCAGCATAGTTTACGTGTAGAAGCCTTCTAATTAGAAACTTTTTTTTTTCGTATAACACAAACAAAAATTAGTAGACGCAATAAGGTACCAAAACATCCATTTGGGGGCTTCAATTAGACTCTATGCATTATATCAAGTCTGCTTGCACATAGACACCTTATGCATTATATCATGGGCTTTGCTTCTGCTATACCATTTTGATAAGTTATGTGAGGGCAGGTGGACTGGTGTAAAATACCATGTGAACTTAAAAGAGTATAAAGATTAGAAGAAAAATATTCTTTAGCATTTTCACTCCTCAAAACATCGATAACCTTGTCAAATTGATTTTTGATTTCATTAAAGAAAGACAAAAAGATAGAAAACAATTTAGATCAATCTTTCTTTAAATAAACCCAAGTACAATGAGAATGTTTATCGATAAAAATCACAAAATACCAAAACCCAAAAGATATGAGTCGACTAGGACTCCAAATGTTAAAATGAATTATAGAAGAGATAATGTTACATTTTGTTTTAGATTCTTCTGGAAAGGGAGATCTAACATATTTCCTTTGTTGACATGACTCACACATTAGGAGTTGAAGATTGCCAAGGTTAGGAACCATTTTCTTCAATTTGGATAGCTGTGGATGACCCTTCAAGAAAGGTCCAATATCATGTAGTGGACTTTTAATTGTAGACCTTGCTTAGTTAGCACTGGTGTAAAGCCTCGTGAATTCCGTTTCTTTTAATATATAAAACTTTTGTTCCTTGTGTTTGCTTCAAGATGAGTGGCCTCTAGGTGTACTACATCAGGGATGTGCATAAATTGACTAATAAAACTTGTAGTGAATTCACATCTTCTACTATTTCAGCAATGACTATGTTAGATCAAAAGATAGGGAACATGATAGAGGTTGGAAGGTGTATTATAGGAGGAAGTTTAAAAATAAGCAGAGAAGCTTATAATGACCAACCTCTGTTCAGGAGGACTTATGTTGATTGTTGTAATTGAATGGCAGGAGCATTTCCTGTGTGAAAGGAGTATATCCTTTGTAAGACATTGCTACTTGAATAATATCTATACAATATCTGACTTGAGAATAGAATTAAACATTCTCAGTCATTCAGTTTCTTAGTCGGAGATAGATCTATTGTTTTTCTGGATTAGAGTCATAACAGACTACTACATGAAAATTATTGCCATAGCCCACCATGCAAAACTCGCCACGTAATGGGGATAAAACAGCAGCCTGTAAGAAATGTGCCATCTGTATTTTAACTACACTGGTTCTAATTATAGGAATAACAAACTAATAAAATGAAATATTTTTGAAAAAATCTGTAAAAAGATGTAATCAGGAAATAAATATCTCATACTACAACTGTACAACAAAAACTCAAAGTAATAAAATAGTATCACGTGGTCCAACATAAAGTCTTGTGATTGTATTAAAATATTGTTACTGTTGTCAGCTTTGTATTATTTTTTTTTTCTGCAAAAGTTAGTGAAATTTGATGACTTACTGCATATTGAAGATTAAGGGTAGTATTGCTGTTAACTCGGATATGCTTGATTCTGAAAGATAAATGGTATCTTGCCTTTCTTATTTTGTCGTGCATAGTTACATAGATGTTTTAAACATCAAACTGTTTTCAAATTTCAAAGTAGTAGTTATTGATGGACATGTATTTTTTCTGTTGATGTTTAAATAATAAGTTGGTGCATGCATCTATGCTAGTTTATTGATGTATTCATATTTACTTTGTACAGGCACTTAAATCTGCATTCCACAATTATCCTAACATAGTGACTGCTTGTTGGGAACAAGTTTCTGCTATTGTGTATCACTTCATTAGCACTGTTTGCGTTGAAGCTCCTTCGAGGCAATCAAATGAACATGTTGGTAGCCCTACTACATTTCTTAATGAAAAAGTTACCATCGCTGCTATTAAGGTAGCAAGTTTTCTTTTCCCTGAACTGTTCTTAATCTCCTTTCTGTCAGATTAATTGCTGTAGAATTAGTAGTTAACTCGAGTTTGAAAATGCATGTGTTGTATGATTTGAAGTTAATTGGTGTCTTTGCATTCCTTTCTACCATAAAGATTTGGGGTTTGTTTGAATAAGCTTCTCCATAAACACTTCTGCGAAAAGAAAATAAGAAAAAACGAATGAAGTTTTTTATAAGCTACAAGTAGCTTATGCATAAACTAACTTGTAGAAGCTCTCTTATATAACTTCTCCAAATTTAGATTTTTCACTAATACATGAGCTATTCTTAGTTTGTTGAGAAACATATTTCACTTTTTTCTTCTTATTTTATTCTTGTAGAAGGGCTTATGGAGAAATTTAAACAAACAAACCTTATGTTCTTTCTATAGTCTGTTATATTAGTTCTATTGTTCGTTTGGTCTGTTTGATTGTAAAAGTGCTTATGGAGAAGCACAAAACAAGGGATAAATGTTGGACAAGAAAAATTCACCTAGTAGACCAAGGAATAAAGGAGGCCCAATCTACTCCCTGACTGTCCTAAACAGTGTCAATAGATGTGAACCGAGTAAGGTGCAGCTGATTTTGGAACCAATGTCATCTAATTTGGCTGTGGTATGGCAACTTTCACATGCTAGGCTAATATTTTCATAGTTGGTATGATAGTTGAGTTTAGGCAGCTAAGGTGAAATAATGAGAAGAATGTTAATTGAGTTTGTGTTAATGATATATATCCCCTGAACATTAATGGACATTTCTTTCTAACTTTTTTTGTTCAATTTGAAACTAAATAGGTTTGTCTTTTTCACCCAAAACCTAATTCTCTCAAATTTGATATGTTTCTCGTTTGTTGTTGAGAGCGTAAACTTGCTTCTGATGTGATTTTATATATAATTTTATTTTTGGTTCTTTTGTTTTGGGTTGGAAAACTTTTATTGATACCATTACATTTTTTCTTGTGACATGGTGTCATGTGTCTCATTCTAGCACTTTTATGTTCTTTCCATTTGCATAGAAAAGTGTCAAATTTCCTTCTTTTGGCCTTTTTATTAATTGTCAACACTATGCAATTCTTAGTCATCCTCTCTTTCCAATGTTGTTTGTTCCATTTCAAATTAAAATAAGTTTGTCTTGTTTTCCCAAATTCTAATCCTCTCAATTGGATATGTTTCTCACTTATTGTTGGGAGTGTTGTGTGTAACGGGGCTTAGCTCATATTTTCTGTTGTTTTGTAACTATTTCTACCTTAAATAAACAATCCTATGTGTGTATTTTACACAAGGGAGATTAATCCTATATTTACTTTCTTTATTTTGATAGGGAGCATGAACTTGCTTCCAATGTGCTTTTATATACTTCTTTTTTTGTTTTTTTTTTTGTATATTTGAGTTTAAGATATTTTATTAACTCCGTTACATTTTACTTGTTGCATAGATGCAATTCCTTGTGTGTTTTGGAGCCCTTCTCCAGTTAGGATTGAAGTATTGCCTTGATAACCTATGGTCACCTTTAATACAGATCTTTATTATAGAATTAGGTGAAAATCCAATTCTGATTGAGAACAGCAAAAGCACCTGATGGACTGTTGCCTATTATCTAATTTTTGCCCTTCTTATTTTCAATATTATTTTGACTTGAATTGACGAGTGATATCATTTTTGACACATGATTTCTTGCATCCATTTTGAATAATGATAGAATTTATTTTAATATTTTAAGGTTCTAGATGAGGGTCTTCGGGCAGTCTCTGGATTTCAAGGAACAGAAGATCTTTCTGATGATAAATTAATGGATATTCCTTTTGCATCTGATTGCATTAGGATGAAGAAAGTGTCATCTGCTCCATCGTATGATGTGGAGGGAAAAGATGATGTTATTGTAAACTTTGAAGCTAGTGATTCAGGAATTCAGCAGTGGTGTGAGGCAATTGAGAAGCATATGCCTCTTATCTTGTGTCACTCTTCGGCAATGGTGAGAATTTTCATGTTTGGTAACTTGAATCAGTGATCTTGTTCATATATCTTGAATCTTTTCATTTTTGAAATTAGCTTTCTCTCTCTAAATTGAATATTATGAGAACCTATTAGTAGTTTCATTCACAAAATGGCTAGATCCATACGAAGTCAGCTGTTGCATAACAAACAAAAATGGAGAGTGAAAGGAGAGAAAAGCAAGCCACCGGTATTGTTAATCAGCGAATAGACCTCTTAGAGACAGACTGACCTTTAAATTTCTATTTATCATACACAAAATTAATTGTCTTCCCCGCTTCACATCTGCTGCTTTACTAAAGATACCCCTTCCATGAGATTCACAAGTTATAATGATAACCAACAGCCCCCCAAATACATATCACCATTTTTCTCCTCTTTCTCTCGTACTTTCTCAACCCCTCATTCATATTTGGATCTGCCTCAACATCAACAAGTGCTTCTAATTCTTTTGGGTTAATGTCCATCATGATGGAAAAGGAAACAAGCTGCATTCACATCACATGATATTTGTTGAGATGACGTTTCAGAATATTTGTTATCATAGATAACAGGATTAGCTTATGGTGTTCGAAATAGTGAAAGGTTAAGTTGTTAGGTGAAGAAACATGAATGTTTTTTATTATATGTCTGACATTGCCTGTCTTGGACAAGCCCACCAATCTTACATTGAAACTCAACTTTTTACAAAAATCGGGTGGGATGTAACTCTAAACGAGTTATGAATGTTTTTATATTACATTGTAGTCTTTTACACACCCGTTTCAGCTTGTGAATGAATATACATTACCCATTCTTAGCTTGGGTATAATATTCTCAAGTGTAGGAAGTCATTCCTTTTGTTCAGTTCATAAGGCGAGTGCAAGAGAGATACAATTATGAATGGGAAGCTTTTTATTTTTGTAGATTGTAGTACCAATCGTTATTTAATCATGAATGGTTGTGCATGGTGGAAAGCCAAAAATCCTCTGTATAACACTATAAAAACAGGTGAAATACAGATGAAGGGAGGGTTGATTTATATATTTATAACTTTTGAGAACTTTTCGCTAAACAATGTTTGATAAATGTGAATAGACGAAGTTTAACGCTAGATAGATGCATTGTGAGGCGAGTTTTCTTAAGGGTAGAGTTTGATGAAGAAAGTTAGACACAATTTTAAGTTGACATATGCAATGTCAAAAACACTTTGTTTAGACTAAAACTTTAAATAGCAAACATTTATATCGACGAAGTTTTGTTGAGCTGCCTATTCCTCCTTTAGCATTTGTTTTTCAACTTCATCATTTTCTGCAATAATCATATCATCTACATAGATTAGAAGAACTGTGAAAGTAGCATCATGCAAATGTTCTTTTTGATTTTACTGAAGAGAAATACATTTTCACTGAATGAATGAATTATGTATCTTTAATGAATGTGTTTGTTAGAGCCTGTGATTTAGGTGATGGGCCAATTGTTGGGCAGGACACCAATAGGCCCATAGTGTGGAAGGTTTACTCTAGGAGAAAGGAGAGTAAGGCAAAGGAAGAGCCTGTTAGAAATGTGCGTTGAGCTGGCAGTTGGTTGTCTGTTGTTGGAAAAGTTCAAGCTAATATTCAGGAGGTTGGAATATCATAAAATAAGGGAAGTAATAGGACAAATGGGAGTATGGAAAGTTGTATATAGAGCCCTAGGGTGGACAGAGTATTTAATATGATGAGCCATAGGCTGTGGAAATTGTGGAAGTTTGTCTCAATATACACATATACAATTTTGTGCGTGTTTTTCAAATATTTGTGAATTTCTTTTCCAGTTTCCTAACAGTGTACCTCTTTCTGCTTTTCTGTGAAAGGTGAGAGCTGCATCAATTACATGTTTTGCGGGTATGACTTCTTCTGTGTTCATGTGTTTCACTAAGGAGAAACAGGAGTTTATATTATCTTCTTTAGTAAGTATTTATAGAAATCATGCTCAATGCTATCTGATTGGAGTATTGTACCATATAGATTACCATGCTGCCGAAATGAATTTACTAACTAGCTAAAATTTTGTAGGTACATGCTGCTGTACGTGATAGTGTGCCATCAGTGAGATCTTCTGCTTGTCGAGCCATTGGTATCATTTCATGTTTTCCACAAGTGTGTCAGAGGTTATACTAAAACTTGTACTGAATATTATGATTTCTCTTTGAAACATATGTCTGATTTACTAGAGAAAATCTAAAAAGTTTGATAATCTCTGTAGTGCAGAGGTACTTGAGAAGTTTATCCACGCTGTTGAGATCAACACTCGAGATGCACTAATCTCAGTGAGTTCTGCGTTCAGCTTCTGAATCTACACTTTCCTACATACTTTTTGTAATTAATTAGTAATTCATTGTTTCCATAAAACAGGTTAGGATAACAGCTTCATGGGCATTGGCAAATATGTGTGATGCTATTTCTCACTCTGATAGAATCCTCCTCTCTGAACAGAAGATGGGTGAGTTTGATTTGATGTCCATGATTGAATGGTCAACCATTTGGTGTCAAGACAAAATTTCAATGTTCTCTTCCTAATCTGTTTATTTGCCTCCTTTTTTATGTAGGTTCAATATCCAATTCCCAGCTGATTGTATTGTTGAGTGAATGTGCTTTGCGTCTTACTAAGGATGGAGACAAGGTAGCTTTTATTTGTGTTCTGTATTTCTTTAAATTTGAATTTTCTTTATTGAAAAAATGTCATTTTTGAGGACAGTAACTAGAGACGTGACTGAATTTGTGTGTCAATGTACTCAACGTAGTGTATTATTATATGAATAATTTTGAGGAAAATAATTGCCTAATTGCTACAATAATATAAATAAAAAAGTTGCCTATTTACCATTGTTAGCGTTGCATTAAGTTGGTTATAGTTGTTTTATCAATTTTTCTTTAAGGTCTATTTTCTTTTCTTTCTCTATATATAAAGAAAACCCTTGTTATTTTGTGTGTAGCTTTTTATGAAAACAAATTTTCTTTTCTGTATCTCTTTTCTTCTCTCTCTAGAACTCTAATATGGTATCAAGAGCTTAGTGATCCATGGCGTGAAAAAATAATCCTCCTACTCCACCTCCCGCTATAACTTGGGCTATGCCCTTGCAAACTCGTGTCTGCATCTGATAGTCAATCTGTTTCCTCTCCTTCCTTTGCTGTCTTTGTCAAGATTTATCAAAAACTTGATGATTCCAACTTCTTGGTGTGGCATCAAGAAGTAGAACCATGCATCGAGTTGCATAACTATCAACATTTTATTGCAAATCCATCCATTCCTCTTCGTTTTCTCAGTGAAACAGATCACAAAAATGGCAAAACTAATCCAGCATATACATTACTTGGGAAGAAGATGAAATGCAGTTGACATGGTTATAGTCCACTTTATCATGTTCCTTTCTTTCAGCATTGTTGGATGTATTCGTTCTTATCAAGTTTGGGATAAAGTGCATGATTATTTTCATAAACAAACAAGGGCAATATTGCAACAGCTTCGTCCTGAAATTTGTTCCATGTCTCTTGATGATTGTTCAATGGATGAATTTCTTAAATTGAAAGCTTTGGTTGATCGTGTAGCTTTTGTTGGAGATCTTGTTTTTTCTTCAAGAACACATTGATGTTATTCTTGAAGGACTGCTTTAAGATTATGAATCTGTCATTTCTGTTATTGAAAGTAAGTTTGAACATCTTCCGACTAAGTTGAAGCTCTTCTTCTTTCACATGAGTCTTCTCTTCAAAAGTATCACAAGAAAATTGTTCTTGGCTATGCTTCTCTTAATCTGACTCATGCACCTATGTGCACTTCTGTTTTACACATTGATAGAGAACCTTCAAGTGCACTGAGTTTGACTTTGCGAAATCAAGACAAGTGTAAGTGAACAATTTTTGTTGGTTATCTTCTTTTGATGTTGCGGCATTGGTTTTAGAGGATGTGGTTGTGGCCTAGGAGTTTTGCAATTTTAATTTTGCTTCAAGTATGGACACAATGCTACTTTTTGTTATCACAAGTTTGATCACAATTATTAACCTCCCACTCATAGTAATCTTCTTTTCAATTCTCAAGGGAATATAAATCATTCTAGTTGGGAATACTTTTATCCATTCAATCAATAATATTTTAATTCTCCTTTCCTGCACCCAACAGCCAACTATCGCCCTACCTCACAACATCCTTCCACTTCACAATGCTTTGCTAATCGACACTGTTGCTAGTTTGTTGCTAGTTTATAGCCTACTCTCATTGTTCCTCGTTTTGGTTCTAATTGGTACCCTTATTTTGGGGCTTCTTTTCATGTTATTGGAAAAGGCTAGAATATTCCGCAAAATATACTCTGAAGATTTTGAATAGATCTATATTGGTAATGGTCATGGTTTGCCAATTCAATGCTTTGTTTCATCCTACTTTTGTGCTCCAAATAATCTTAATGTTTCTTTAGTTCTCCATTAGTTAATGAAGTGTCATTCCATTGACCGTCAAAACCAAGTAACTGATGAATTTCTTGTTCAAAGAGATGTGTCATGTTGTCTCTACCTTTTCCACCTTGCAACTTCAACCTTCTTTGTCAATGTTTTTACGTTATTTTTGTAATCAGTGATATTCAATCTATTTAGCATGCTAGACTAGGGCATCCTAGTGCCATTGCTATGAATCTCATTTTTCAATTGTGTGATATTCCTTTTTCTAATAAAGTTGTTTCTGTAAAGCATGTTGTATTGGTAAAGTTCAAAATTGCATCCCCTATATCTCAAACTATTTACAATTATTCTCCATCTCACAATACAAATGCCTCTCTCTTACGAGTAAAATGTTCATGTCTGAAGATGTTATATTTAATGAACAAAACTTTCCCTACATTGAACTATTTCCCATCAAGGATGTTAAAATCATGACTATTATAGTGTTGTACAACTTACATTATGCTATTTCTTAGGAGTATATAGCTATTGGATTGGGAACATAGTGTCTCTCTTAGATGTACTTCTACTTACTCTTTTACATACACACACAAGAACACATTGAATTTTTTCATCACTTCAAGTTGGTATCAAGAGCCCTAGTTTGCCTACCTTGTTAAAAAATGAAAATTCAGCTTGACTTATTGAAAAATCGGCAATGGTAGCACCACGAGGAAGAGGAGGAGATCGTAGGAATCAAGCACAGCATGTTGGTCAAAGTGGATGTCCTCAATGCACGTATTGCAAAAGAATGGGGTCATACCTAAGAGAGTTGCTATTCTTTGCATGGTTTTCCAAACAAGGCACCTCATGTGTGTATATCTGAAAAGGGAAAGTCCAAGTTTTCTGATGAGGGGTACCGAGAGTATTTGGGACTTTACTCTGGAAAATTTCAACATTAAGGTCAATCTTCTTCGGCGCTAAGTGTTTCAACAGATTTGTATTTCTCAATTTGTGGAAGGTTAAGATCTATGGATCCTTGATTCAAGTGCCTTTCAACATACTTTTGGTAATAACACTTTACTTTAGTTATTTATTCCCCAAAAATTGCCCAACCGTTACTGTAACTAATGGATCCAAAGTTGCTTCTCAAGAAATTAGTCAAGTTCCTTTGTCTCATTTAAATCTCAATTTTGTCTTGTACATTCCACATTATCCTTATTGTCTCTCTAAGCCAATTAACTCGCCCTTTAAATTGTTCTGTAACCTTTGATGTTGATTCCTTTATCATACAGGAACATGGAACAGGTCATCTGGTTGGCAAAGGACATGAGTTACGAGGACTTTATCTTCTAAAAACAAACTTACCTTTGTCTTGTTTTGCTATCTCAACCCCAAAGCTTTTGCATAATCGTTTAAGTCACCTTAGTCTAGCCAAGATCAAGATAATTGTTCCTATTCTTAAGAAACTTCAAGTTTTAGAATGTGAATCATGTCAACTTGGAAACCATGTTAGGTAAAATAGATGTAACTCAGCTTTCTCTACCATTTATTCAGATATTTGGGGACCTAGACATGTCATATTGTTTTGCTTTATGCAGTTTGTAACCTTTACTGAAGAATTCTCGCATTGTACTTAAGTTTATTTAATGAAAAACAGATCTGAACTTTTGTCCATATTTATGTCCTTTAATGGGATTAAGAACCAATTTGAAACATATCAAGAAGTGGAATTTAAGTCTAACTCAACTTTACAAAACCGACTTATAAAGTGAGGTTTGTACTCATTTATAAATTATTGAAAGGCCTCATCTCTAGTCAATGTAGGATCTCCAACACACCCCTTCACGCCAAGACTACTCATCTCGAGCGTAGGACTATATTGTTTAAGGGTGGCTCGATAGCGGCCCGGTAGCGGGTGGCCCAAAATTCTCTTGTGTTAAAATACACAGATAGGGTTGTTTATTTATAATCAATAAAAGTAACAGAAATAGTAACAGAATAACAGATAACATGGGCTAAGCCCGTTATATTCAACCATTTTGATGTATACAAGTATGCAATGGTTCCTTTTGAGTTCATGTATTAACTTCGTTTGGTACAATAAATAAATAACGATCCTCAACGATGATAAAGACAGATCCGGAACACTCGCAGGATGACGATCACAACGACATTGATCGCCGCTGGAAAAGACGCTGGACGCACCGCTACGCGCGGCAGCAGCGATGACGGTGACAGAGACGAAAACGGCTCGTGAAGGCGCATCGCTTCTCCGATCGCCGTGATTCCAACGACACGGTGGTCGCCTGGATGAGGCGCTCCTGACGGTGCTGTTGCTGACCCAATCGGCGGCGGCGGCGATGACAGCGGCAGCAACGACGAAGGTGGCAGCTGGATGAGGACAGTGAATAGTGGGTTCACCGAAAAATATTTAACCCTAGACTCTAGATACCATATCAAGAAGTAAAATTTAAGCCTAACTCAACCTTACAAAACCGGCTTGTAAAGTGAGGTTTGCACCCATTTATAAATTATTGAAAGGTCTTATTTCTAGTCGATGTGGGATTTCCGACATAACATAATTAAAGTCTTTTTGAGTGACAATGCTAAAGAATATTTTTCTATTACACTTTTTTTCCTTCTTATCCTCATAGGGTATTTTACATCAATCTGCTAGTCTTCACACAACACAACAAAATGGCATTGTTGAGAGGAAGAATAGATATCTCATTGAAACTGCACAATCTCTAATGTTGAATACAAATGTTCCTCTTCATTGGGGAATGCAGTTCTTAGTGCTTGTTTTTTAATAAATAGAATGTCTATCGAAAGTCAAATTCCTCACTCCATTATTTTTCTAAATAATCTCTTGTTTCATGTCTCTCCTTATGTTTTTTGTTTACTTGTTTTGTTCATAACATATCTCTAGGTTTAGATAAACTCTTTGCAAAGGTTATTAAATGTGTTTTCCTAAGATATTTTCGTCTTTAAAAAGGATAAAAATGCTACTCTCCGACTACCAGAAGATACTATATGTTGGTTGATGTCACCTTTTTTTTATCATCCCCTATGCAAGCTCCTACATTCATTTAACAGGTTCTCCCTTTTCAACCTTTGGTCCTCTGTTGATTCTGACTTCTTTTGTCTCCAACCCTAATGCGACATCAATCTGACGTTGGCCTATCACCTTTCCTTACATACTAATGTAGGACACAAAGTTCCTCCCACTCTTTCCGAAGTCTCTCATGATTCAGATCCTCCTCCAACAACTTCCCTGCCATGGATTCTTCTACTCTTTCACGAGACTCCACTTCAAAAGTATTTGGTTTACTCACAATACATATCGTTTTTTCTCCATTGTGTTCTTTTGTTTTTTTGTTTGTTTACCATAGTTGTTCCTAAGACTGTTCATGAAACTCTTGATCATCCTGGATGGCAATAAGCCATGATTGATGTAATGTAGGCTCTTGCAAGCAATGGCACGTGGAAGCTTGTTTCTCTTTCGTCAAGAAAGAAGACTAGTGGTTGTAGATGGGTCTATGGTGTTAAAGTTGGACCTAGAGGTTAAGTTGATTGCCTTAAAACTCGTTGGTGACCAAAGGATATACTCAAATTTGTGGCTTGACTTCTATGACACTTCCTCTCTCGTGGCCAAAATCAACACTGTTAGGCTTTTTCTTGCAATAGTCGCTATTTGCCATTGGCCACTTCACCAACTTGACATTAAAAGTGTTTTCCTTGATGGTGATCCGAAGGAGAAAATTTACATGGAGCAGCCTCCTAGGTCTGTTGCTTAGGGGGACTCTAGTCTAGTGCGTAAATTATATTGTTCTCTCTATGGTCTGAAGCAGTCACCCGAGCTTAATTTGGTAAATTTATGCAGGTTTTTGGACTAAAACAAAGTGAGGCTAATCATTCAATTTTCTATTGTCATACTTCACCCGAGCTTAATTTGGTAAATTTATGCAGGTTTTTGGACTAAAACAAAGTGAGGCTAATCATTCAATTTTCTATTGTCATACTTCTCCTGACATGTGTGTTTTATCTAATGTTCTATGATGATGATATAGTGATTATAGGAGGTGAACTTTCAACTTTGTGCTCTATTGTGTCAATATGTTGAATTCAATATATTGGGAACTCTTATAACATTAAATACTTGTAAGTTGAAACTCTTTTTGAAAGAAAAGTCATTATTTTTGCAAATGATATTCAATGCCTTTAGATCATGACATAACCTGTTTCATTACCAAAGCCTGATCTGTTGTTAGGAGTTGAAGATGTTATCTCAGGCTGATTCAATGGAAGAACATAAGAAAAGTTTGGCAAGTTGTATATGATAATTAATGTTCGTGCCATGAATCCAAATTTGATCATGTTTGGGATCAAATCTTGTTTAGTCAAGGTGTTTCTTTCGACAGAGAACGTAACAATATATTTCCTTTGTATCACTGGAATCTTCTTGAGTTTGCTAAATCATCTGCCATGGTTTTTATTTAGGTTGTGGCAATAGAGAAGGACATGGTAGTAAGGGTGGACATCCTGTTGCAAATAGTAGATTATTATGATAAAAAATATTCTCAATATCTCCATAGTAGGATGCCCTAAATGCTATTATTGTAACCAATTTGATTAGCAAATACGAAATTTGTAGGATGAGATTATCACGGATGAACCCAAAATTCTGTAGAATTGGAACATAGAGATTCTTCTGACCTGTAGAACTGCAATTAGACAAAAAAAGAGCATAAAGGTAGGTTCAAAAAACAATGGGGTTTGATAAGTCTTGAGATGTATTCCAAATTATATAATTCATAATACATTTCCAAATTGTGCAATTTGGTATGCATTTTTGAGTTCTGAATTGCATAATCCAGTATTCTGGATTACATAATCTGACATAGATTTCCGGATTATGCAATCTGGAATGTTTCCAACTGATGGATAATTTAGACTTTATCCATATCTATAGAGGTGCAGGAAGAGGTATGGAGGTGCTAAAATTTGCAAAGTTTCCTAGGCCGAATCTGTGTAACATGTAAACAGAGTATATTTTTATGTAATGTGGGTAATAATTACATGGAAAGTAATTGTCTAATTAGTATTTGCTATATAATTTTATAAATCCTCGAATTTCTAGTTAACATAATTAAAGATTGCCTAATCTAACTGGCAAATCATTCTATAGGATTATTAGGTAAATTGTATATTGATTATTTTCCTCTGATTTGCACATTTGTCTCTGGATTCTTTTATTTATTTTCTCTTTTTTCAATTACCAGGTTAAATCTAATGCTGTTAGGGCTCTTGGGTATATTTCGAGAATCTTAAAATGTTCAACATCAAAATTTCAAGACACACCAATGGACCATCATAACCACATGAATGAAGGGTTTCTCAATACTAAAAATGTAATGGTGTGTCAACAGCATTCTGCATCGGATTGTCTACAAGATTTGAATAGGCTAGAGAGAATAGTTCATGCATTTATTTCTTGCATAACTATGGGGAACGTTAAGGTACCATAATGTTATATTGTCTCCTTATTATCTGAATATTTTAGTTTCTTGGTATCAATGCACTCTATCCCTCTTGAAGATGGAATCTCTCTTACCAGGTCCAGTGGAATGTTTGTCATGCTCTTGGCAACCTATTCCTCAACGAGACATTAAGGCTGCAAGATATGGATTGGTATGTTAAAATGAAGCACATGCTTCTTATGTTTATCATATACATTACATATCTTTATTCTTCTCCTAGTTACTGCATGCAACTGGTAGCTTATGCGAAACAAATTATATCAGACCTAGACTTACAAAGACTCATTTTGTCGACCTATTGTGAATGTGAGGAGCAGACTAGTCCTCTGTCACTGCCCCTCCTAATCTATCAGTTTTTCTGAAATTATTTCTCATGGTCTGCCATTGAAAAAGGCTGCATAGATTCCCAACAATTATCCTAATTGATTGTATAAAAATAAAAAAATTCCTAAATTATCCTAATTAAAGAGTTATCTGAAATGAGGGCCTCACTCAGGAAAGGATAATTAAAAATAATAAATCAAGATTTAAATAAAAAATACTATAATCCTAATTGGTGGTTCCATGCATCAGTAGTGATAAAGATAAGGAGTCAGCGATGGAATCCTTGTGTGTCTTGAGCACAACAGAGGAACATTATATACCTTTACATATATGTATGTACAATAGTATTATACACAGATGGGTATGTGTTTTTGATGTGTGGAGCACCTATTCTCATGGTGTTCTAAGAAGGAGTTATTGGTGGCATTGTCTTCACATGAGGCTGAATACATTGTGGCCTCAATAGGACCTTGTCAACCTTGTAGCTTTAAAGGTTGATGCCCAAAAAGATTATGAACAGACTAGTAGACAACGAATCAACAATAAGCTTGGCTTAGGGGGTGGCTTATATTTTATCAAAGCCTCTTATGGTCGAACCAATTTAGGCTGGTAAGAGAGTTGATACGAGTGCAATTTATTGCTAATATTAATTAAGTGGAAATGTTGTAAATAATTCAGTTAGTGTTGTATGTTAGGTATTAAGAGAGTTGTTAACTTAACTGTTTTTTTTTTTTACAGAACAAAGACATCACTATAACTTGCAATCCTAACTAGGTTGGCACCCGAAGTTATATCAGTCATTTGTGCATGCCCAAAATAGCATTGAAAAAATAAATAAAAGTTACAAAATAGTCGTGGTGGTACTATACCAAAACCCACTTGAGGCATAAACCTATGAAAATGCAGATTAAACCTATCCTTGAAGAATTCATATCTAATAAAATTTAATACCGCATACTGCAGTGTTCTAACCTCAAAGTTTGGTAGTTTATTGCATAACATTTAGCCTTCCATACAGTAAAGATTTTCAAGCCATGAAGCTTTAATAGTAACAATGAAGTCACTCTTCACATTGCATCCAATCCCATATTCAATGTGTGATCTAAATACGTATAGTTAGAAAGTCATTTTGTGAGGGAAAAAAAATGGTTAGGAGAAATCACTGCTGACTTTGTTAGCTCCATTGACCAACTGGCATGTCTTCATAAATCTCTCAAGGGATCTTGTGTATACTTATTTGTAACAAGCTTGTATACCCTCCATATTATGGGAGAGTATTAAAGGTATAATTGTCTAAATAGGCGAATTTATTTGTACTAGTATTTCACTCACGACTTAAAGTTTGTGGAACTGTCTTCAGTTGGATTCATATTTTTCATGTCCAATAACTTGAATATCTTGTGCTATTCTTTTATTTAACATGAGGATGAAACATTCCCTTTCATAAATTGGAACAAAAGATAGATTGGTTGTTCTGAAGTATACAAGGCGTACACTTCTAGTATTATCCTTTAGTGTAGTATTAAGAAAGAGATACTGTAGTTCAATGTGTTTCAGTTTCATTAGATAAATGATATTTGTTGCCTTGTTTTCGGTAGCCCTGTTTTTCACAGGCTCTCTTCATGAAGATATATTGTTCAACTTGTTACTTCTGTAACACTGAAATGTAAACTACTGAACAATGCCTTATGGTTCCATTTTTCAGGTCTCCAGTTGTGTTTGGTATTCTTCTGCAGCTACTACGTGATTCATCAAATTTTAAAATAAGGATACAAGCTGCAGCAGCATTGGCTGTGCCAGTGTCAGTGCTAGGTAATTGTTTTTCTTATAATGATTTGGGTTCGGACCAAAAGTATACATGCTCCTGAAGTGTTCTTTCCATCATCAACTTCATATGGCCAATCAGCATCTGAAAAGGCTTGTAAAGCTAGAGTAGATGCTATTGAAATTGACAAGAAATGTAATTCACTATTGGAGAAATAGGAAAGTCCGTGAACCTCTTACAAAACCATGTATATGTGTACATAGGAGCGCTGCATAAAGAAAGACAATTTGTAACAAAATACAACTGCTAAACGATAGACAATAGAAAGATGTTTTGAAACTACAAACAGAATAAACATTACAAAACAGAGAAAATCATATGTTGTACATAGCATATTATTAGGATAAAAGTATTCTCAATATCTAATTTAGAAAAAATATCTTCAGAATCTTCCTATTCATTTCAACATATTTTTATTTCCTTATTTTAAAGATTTGATTATTACAAATAGAAATGATGAGAATGTAATTGGTATGATTGCTATAAATAAAACAATTCTTTATTTCCTTATCTAGTCCAAGTTGGTACCAAAGCTCCTGAGCCCTATTTCTGCTGCCTCGTGAATAGCCACCATCATCATTGTTCGCCATCATTATTTGGATTAGTGGTGGGCTAGAAAGCTGTGCCCCACTTTGACAATCACAACGCCAACATGTGTATTATCAATAGAGTTGCCACCACCAATATTGACATGAGTACACACGCCTTGCCTTGAAAGCCCACTTGTCGCCCACTGATTTCCTAAAACAATAGGTGATGTCTTAGCTCACCCTGGTCAATTCCTAAAATGACAAGTAATTCCTTAGCCCACCCTAGTTGGACAAGCCAAACTTGGTGAAGTATGTGCTTTTAAGAATAGTGGTACTTGGTATTTTGTTCTTTTGGCCCCCAAGAATTCTGTTGTTGGGTTTTATGGATCTTTATAGTCAAAGTTGGCTCTAATAGCACTAGTGGTCGACTCAAAGATCGATTAATCGCCAAAGTTAGACTATGGTGACACCTTCTCTCTGGTTGCCAAGATGACCTCCATCAAATTATTTTAGCCATGGCGATTCTTGAACATTGACCCCATATTAGTTGTATGTCAAAAATATCTTCTACATGGTGATTTGTTGGAGGAAATTATATGGAACAACCTTCTAGTTTTTGTTGCTTAGGGGGTCTTGTAGTTTGATATGTCATCTCCGTAGATCTTTATATGGTATTAAACAATCTCCAGAGCATGGTTTGGTAGATTAAGTGCAATAGCCCAACAAATTGGTATGACTCGTCGTAGTGAGTTTAATTATTTTGTGTTCTATCATCATTCAAGGTTGAGTGTTTCTACCTGGTAGTGTATGTTGTTAACGTTTTCACAGGTAACAATCACCATAGCATCTTACAGATAAAACAACACCTTTGTCATCATTTTTGGACAAAAAACTTTGCAAACTAAGATACTTGGGAATTGCCGTAGCACAATTTGAAAATGGAACGGTAATTTCTCATAGAAAGTACGTATTGAATATTTTGGAGGAGATTGAACTAAGGAATTCCAAACCCCTTGACACACATATGGATCCCAATGCTAAACTTCTACAATTCATGGAAGCCACTTTCACCAAACCTTTACTAGGTCAAAGAATTGATTATATTTATAACAAGTTTGATGCATATGATTTATATGTACTAGCTTGAGGAGGTGTGTTAAATGTATTTAACTATGCCAATCTCTATATGTGCAATGTACATTCTATATATAACAAGTTCCTTTCTTGTGCTTGGGACACACAAGATTTCCATCATATGACTCTATCACTTACTCCAACAACCTCAGAGGTGGGTAGTACTGTGTTGAGTATCTAATGTATAATATTGCCAGGAATTTCTACTGGAATCTGCCAAGTTTTATTGCTTATGAAATCTGAAACCTTAGCTTTTTGCAGTAATGTATTCATCAACTCAACTACTGGCTCATGTAACCATTTATCAGTCCAAAAGTTAACTGATTTGCTTTGCCACATTGTACTTTCCTTTATTTTCATTTACCTTTTTACTTATTTTGGTGTAAATTGTTTTGTACTAATAACTTTTCCTGCTTTTAAAAAAATTTCTGTTCATAGCTTCATCTATATATAACTTGTTTTTTGGTTTTTGCAGATTATGGCCATTCATTCTCAAAGATTGTGCAATCTGTTGAGTATCTACTGGAGAATATGGATGAGGACCAAATTTCAGTGCCATCAAATTTCAAGTACCGGGTTTCATTAAAAAAGCAGGTAACTACTTCATATTCATCAATCTGACTGGGAATTAATCATTTGGATTGGTAAGTGAGATAGACATGAAACTGTGTAGTGGTGGTTCTAACTAAGGTGCATTGTGATTCTACTTAATCTTGCTTTTGGCAACATTTGGGAGGCATCTAAAAATTCTGGAATGAACTACCGCAAGTAAATTTACCAACCTTGTATTATTTCATTATCGATGAATAAAATTGCTCTCTTTTTTTTTTCCTAGATAGCTCTCAATCTCTAAACCATTACCATGTTATCAACTATGAATAAGGGAGAAATCTTTTATAATCAGGATTATCTACATATTATTATTGTTGACTCGAGGAAATGTTTTTATATGCTACAATAGGATGTTATAATTATCACAAGCATGTTGTTGGAAGATTTTATAGTTCAATATATATGGATGCCTATGTACTTTTTTATTGAACCAATTCAATAAAATTTGTTCTCTCATTGTCGTCTTAGTTGTAATCCCTCTTTTATGGAGTAGCCACGTTCCTACATGTGTGTCTCCCTTCTTTGTGAGTGGGCTAGCGTATGATGGCACATCTGACTACCATTCTCACCAGCCTCAGAGGTGGTGGTTCTACACCTACCCCTATTTTGTCGTGTCACCCAAGGGTTGCTTGTCTCTCCTTTGAAAGGACTCAATACTATCAATTATTTTTTTTTCTTTGATCTTAATGTTGCTTACATTTTAGGAAAAAAAAAGGCATCTCTCGCTTTTTGGCATGACAACTCCATTAAGCACTGTTAATCTTCCACTTGTGTCTAATGATAGTCGTCTTAACAGTCAAAAATATCTCTAGTGTGCCCAAATTATTAGATGCACGTTGAAGGGAATGGGTAGGTACAACTATACCAAAGGAGAGGTCATATCTTGGGATAATCCTAGTTTCGAAATTTGGGACAATGATGACTTGTGGATTATTAGACAGTTATGGAAACCATGACTACAAAAATCAGTAGAAATTGTATGTTTTACTCCAAATTTGAGAAGAGCTTTGAAATACTTATTCCATGTAATAGGACATCCCTACATGTTATGAGTTAGAAAGCAACATCTTTGGGGCCAAGCAAGGCACCCTCTCTATTGTAGAATATAATGGAATGTCGAAGTGTCTATGGATTGAGTTGAACAAGAATCAACATTTGAAGCTTGAAAATAGTAGGGATGTTGTCACTCTTGCTCAATTTGTAGAACAGTCTCAGATATTTAAGTTCTTATTAGGATTGAATCTTGAATATGATCCTATTGGGGCATACATTCTTGGGAATGAAAGACTTCCTTCGCTTTCTAAAGTCTTCTACATTTTATAGGGTGAGGAGAATCATCGGCCATGATGAATGAGCCCTCTATTGTAGGAGTTGCCATGCTCTCAAGAAAGACTTCCAAACTAGAAACCTCAGACTCTATGAGCATGAAACTCAACTCAAAAGGCAAGGGCGACTTCTGGTGCTCTCATTATAAGAAATTTGACCACATCAAGGAGAATTACTTCAAGTTACATGGAAAGGAGAAAGCTTTCATTTCTCTTGTAGAACTTAAAGGTCAGCCCTCGGGGAAGGTTTATCAAGAACTTTCAAATTTTGATTTGGCAAGTCTCCTTCATCTTCTTTAATTGAAGAAGGATTGCCTACACTATGTAGTGAAATTGAATGTCTAAAAACTCTCATGGATTCTATTAATAAGTCATCTTTTGATACTTGCTCTCTAATCATGACTGGTAAAAACTCTAATTCCTCTTTTAATGTTTCTAAAACTTTATGTAAGGACTCTTGGGTTCTAGACTTTGGTGTGATAGACCGTATGACTCCCTGTTATAAGTAATAAATTATTAAGATAAAAAAATATTCTCAACCTCTATAATAATTAAGAAAAAATATCTTTAAATCTTCCTCTTTATTTCAACATATTTTTATTTCTTGTTTTAAAGGTTTTGGTTATTACAAATAGAGATTATGAGAATGTAATTGGTGTGATTGATATCAATAACATAATTCTTTAGTTTTCAAGTCCCCTCATTCACCTCTTTTAATCATTTGTCTTTTTTTGGTAACCACGTTACCATTGAAATGGGACCTATATCCCAATAATTGGACGTGATATATTTCTTATTTGCTATCCCTCAGCCTTAAAGGTGACCTTCATTCTTCAAAACATTCTAATAGCCTTATTTCTATTAAAAAGCTTACATGTGAGCTAAATTGTTCTGTAACCTTTCGCTCTCATTGTTGATTTATTCAAGATCTTGCCACAGGGAGGACAATTGGAATTGTTAAGGGAGGGGTTGTAATGCCTCTATTAAAATAAATAAATAAATAAATATATATATATATATATATATATATATATATATATAAAATTAATCTCCCTTCTGTAAAATACACACATGGGGTTGTTTATTTATAGGTAGAGATAGTAACAGAATAATAGACAATATGAGTTAAGCATGTTATATTCAACACTTACCATCAAACTGGTGCATATAAATCGTATGTACGAAGCTTGTTAAAAGTACAATCAATTCTAGGTTCTCATAAAGATTTAGTGAAAATATCTGTTAATTGATCATTCAAATTAACAAATTCAGTCTTGATGTCTCCCAATACAATCTTCTCTCGAATGAAATGACAATCAATCTCAATAGTTTCATGGGAAGTTACATCCTAGAGCTATTAAATGCATATTCATAGGTTATGCCTCTGATATAAGGGATATCACCCACCGAGGCGAAAGCTTACCTCTGTATTCCACTTTCAATGCAACTGAATCCTTTTGCATGTGTTCGTTTTAAGGGGAGCATTCTATATGAGTTGAGTCGTTTAGGTCATCCTTTGCCCTTTCATACAGGACATTTTATACTGATACTACTCCTTGTACTCCTGGTACTTCTCCTTGCACATCTTGTTGGATGTCTCTAAAGTTCCTCCTAACAAGGGCAACTTCGTTCTCAAGTCTGGTTTAGCTTCAAAAAGTAGGTGTCCAAAGAATTTCTTCTGCATACAATATCAAAAGAGACAAAAACAAACTAACTTGATCCAAGAATAGCTCCAATCATCTCAGTGAAGGGTAAGTGTTCATTCTCCTAACACCCTATACCCTTCAAAAGATTCCTTGAATAATAATTGTGAACGTAACCTTCTTGACCGACCCATTGCTTTGAGAAAAGGTACTCGGTACCAGGTATCCTATTTCTCATTTGGTGTCTTCCAATCACCTTTCTATGCAATACTGGAGTTTCATCTTTGTCGTTGATGTTGTTAGAGTCTCTAAGTCAGTTCAAGAAGCATTGAAGGATGAGAATTGGATTCTAGCCACGAACGAAGAGATGAGTGTCTTAGAAAAGAACTAGACAAGGGAGATTGTTGACAAGACACAAGATAAAATGATAGTAGGATGCAGATGGGTTTGTAATGTAAAGTATAAATCTGATGCCACATTGGATCGTTACAAAGCAAGGAGGAGAGGGGCAAGAGGGGACACTATCTCAGATATTCTAAGAAAGGAAAAGAATGAGCTTCTTCAAATAGGAAGGGAAAAAGGTTTTAGTCGAAGAATTTTTGAAAGATAGTGGTGAGGAAGAATTAGAAGAAGGATTCTCAAATGTCAATTTGAAAATGTCAAAACAAGAGAAAGCCGAAGGATATGCCTCCTTGGAAAATGAGGTGAATGGTTATATTGGGTAAGGTTAAGAAGAGGGGTTGAGAACGAAGATGATGATTAATTTTGTAATGTGTTCTCATGTCTTTGTATTTCGTTTTTATTATATTATTATCTTGTGTCCTGGTCTCTTTAGTATTGCCTATGGAGGATTTTCAACTCACTAAGTAGGCTGTTATCTACTATTGATAGCCTTGGGTAGCAAAACTGAGCCCACCCAGCAGTCAGAATTGACACTAGCAACTGTAGGCCATTTTGGTGAGCAAACTTGCAATCATTCAACAAACCACGTATTCTCCACTCTTGATTGGGTGAATTTGCTCGATGGAGCCACAAAATTGCAAGATCTTGCAAGCTTACTCGTTATCTTGACAACATCATTGATACTTAGTTGTTTAGGATGTTCAAATAATTTAAAACTATGATATTGACTATAACTTATGTGCACTAAACTATTAATAACTGAATACTACACTGAATTTTTTTTTACCAGTGTAGTTCACTAACTGAACTAGTGTAAGACTTTAGTTCAAATAGTTAAGTGAACTAACGAGTGTGTATTCAAGTCTCTTTCCAATGAATTAGCAATTTCATTGTTGGAAACATAACTTTCCTTCAATCTTCAACCCTTATTTTCTTCGGATTAAACCCTACTAATTCCCTCAACAAAGTTTACTTCTTACTTTATATTAAAGTATGTTTCAACAATTATGCTTTAGTTTCTTCCAACACTTCCTAAGAGTTTAGATATATAACAGGTATTAAATAAAGTATAAATTTTAAATTTATTGAAAACCTTAGTGTTGTATTATTTTTTCTGAGTAATTTTAAAATTTAAGAAATCTCCTTAAAACACTAATTAAAAATAAAAAACTATATATTTTTATGAGTTCTGGTCATAAAAATAGTGTATTTTAAACCACAAAAACAGTTTAATCTAACTTTTAGTTTTAGCTCATTGAACCAAAATAGTTCAATTTAATTTGTCCAAATAATTTTTTATGTTCAGTTTAGTTCGAGTGAATTATTATTTTAGTTTAGTTCAGATTTTTGACAATTTATTCAGTTCAACATTTTGAACACCCTAGTTCTGTAATCAAGCTATGATCATAAGAGATGAGATATTACTATATCAGACTAATATCTTGATTTCAAAACTAGAGTACTATAATTAAAGTTTAAAATTTGAATAAACTTACGAGGTATTCTTATTATTTTAACTTTGTTATTGAATTATGTTGTGACATATTTTTCTTGCTCCGCTGCTTCTGTCATTACTTAACTGAACTACCCATGTTCTGGATGCAGCTTACCTTGACAATGTTACACATTCTAAGCTTTACCTCAAGCTCAAATGATCAACAGCTGAAAGATTTTCTTGTGATGGTATGTATTTTATCATGAATGAAAAAATATAGCTAAGCACATGCAGACGAAATTACTTTTTCAGTAGCTATTGTCCAAGAGCAATAAAGATAACAGTTTGAGGAAAATAATTCTGTCGCTTGATTTATTCACAACTAGGAAGTATAATATACCGCCAAAACAGCTTCTTCCTATAAATGGTTTGGGAGATTTGTGATGAAAATGAGATAGGGCAGCCTATACTTGAAATATGGAGAAAGATGGATAACTGTCCAGTTTTTCCTTAAGGAAGTCTCGGTCTATATTTATGTGCTTTGACCTATCATAGTGAATTGGATTATAGGCTACGATAATGGATCTTTGCTGACAAGTTGTCTATCTCTATGATAACTCTGCATAGTCGTTAATCTATGTATCTGTTCTTTATGACTTGGGGTAGGTGTCCCTTATGTTAAAATATAATCATAATTTATTTTATATTAGTTAAACTTTTTCTGGTATAATAGTCATGTTTCACTAGTTTATTTGACTCGAGTTTGACTACCTCGATCCTTTAAACTTTTTTTTACATCTACTTAAACAAAAATCATATAATTACAAGGCTTCTCTCTGCCATGACAATTATATGTGTGTTGGAGAATTATTGACAATTATATGTGTGTTGGAGAATTATTGACAATTATATCTGTTGGAGAATTATTATGTGGAGCTTCTCTTCATTGGACAAGATGTACCTTATGTTAAAATATGTTCGTAATTTTTAACATTAAAGTTACTTTAGTTTTGTTATTAATTCTTAGGATTGTGTTTTCCTCATTTAACGAAAACACTACTCTTTTTTCTTAAAATATTTCTTGGATTGTGTTTAGTCCAGTTCTTTTAAGAGAAACTTGAAAATAGTTGGGCCAAATATTCTTGTGAGGTATAGAATAGCATCATCGATGGAAAAGTTAATCTTAAACTCGTCGTGTTTGATTATATTGGTCTAAGATTTGTTTTTCTCACTCTCACTTGTATATAAATTAGTACACTGTAATACAATATTCTGTATGTAACATAGTAGTACTGATCTTATTTATTATATTGCACATGTACTACGTACCTTGTAGTGTAAGGTTGTCTCTCTGCTTTGTTATCATTTGATTAATTGCTTACAGTATTGATGTTGTGTAGTTTAAAAATAAAACTAGACCGAAGAACTTTTGAAGTGGTATACATATCCTAATAATCATCTTGTATATGTTTGTGTTCTGGACTAACGGTTATGCCTGCCTTTTTGTCACTTATCCTTCTTGTGTATGTACGCTGGCATGCATTTGCAATTTAAGTTTTTATTTTTTAAGGTTGTAATTTCTTGCAGATTATATGATCCTGTCATTTCTAATAATCTTTGATGGAAATTTGACTAATCAATTTTCCTTCTGCTTCATTTGTGTAATAGAAAGCCTTGATTCTTGAAGATTGGTTCAGGGGATTATGCTCATCCAGTGAGGGCATGCGTGATGTTCAAGATAAGAGCATATCAGACAGAAAAAGAGTAATGATATGTAGTGCGTTACAATCGTTGATTGAATTATACAGAGAAAAACAACAGGATGCAATAGCTGAGAAGTTTGAGAAATTGAAGAACAATATGTGAAGGAGCTGTAAAATGGCGAGGGTGGAAATGATGGGCTAGTCCTGTAGAGAAGAATGTATTTAAGGCACTCTCTTGATGTATTATAATTTGTATGAGAGATTGCTTTAATAGGATCGTTTTTCAATGCATATTTTTTGTATTTGTAATGGCTAGCCAACTGTGTAGACCATTTTGTGAAATTCTCTCAAATTTCTACATAATTTATGAGAAAATTATCACACCCATGCATATAAATCATGATTTTGAACTTAAAATAAATATTTTGTAAATGTCCAAGACTTTTGTTAGTACATCTGTTAAGAAAATTGATAATTACGTACTATTCAAAATATACGTTTTAATTTGTTTTACTAAATATTTTTTTTCTAATAAAAGCATTTTATTCTAAAAAAATTACTTTTCTAGATGAATATAATGTCTGCATTAAAAAAATTGTTAATAGATAGCATAAATTGAATTTTTTAAAATCGATCAGATTTTTAATAATTAAAATTAATTAATAGATTTTTTAAATTTAATTTATTATAATTTGAAATAAAATTTATAATATCCATCTAGTTTGATTAACTTAAAACCCTCGTAGAATTTTAAAGATTTTGTACATTATGCATTCTATCTTTAATGAATGTTTATCTTTCTATTAGTGCAGTGTATCTTTATGTTACTCTTATACCTTTTTTTCCGTGATTTATGATAAAAAAAAATATCCGGTTATTTCTATGATATATGATAAAAAAAAATAAAAAAAAATCAGGATCATGTCGGCCAGGCACAAGGCACAGATAAACACATGACATCTTGAAACGTTTCGTCCCTATTTTTGTCAATCTCTCCCACTAGTTAGCTTATGTGAAACGATGCAATCAAATTGCTGTTTTATCCAGCATGCTTACAGAGTGTACGTAGACAATTAAAAGATTGTATAAACTCACTCTTGACAAGCTGTCGTTACTCTGTTGAATTCAAAATTAACGGTATAGCACTGAAATAAGTTAGAAGTACTTAAACTAAGTGTAAAATTCTCTTCTTTCTCTTAAAATTTTTATAATATGTCTTTAATTTACCTTGGCAAGGACCAATATTCCCATTGTCTTACGTTTTAGTCATCAAAATTGTAATTAGTTTCTATATTTCATAATGCACGAACTTGATTTCCCTTCTCCATCTTTTGTTAGATTTCATAAAGATCCCTCACCTCCACCAACCTTTCCAACACAATCATCGACAAACTTTTTATTATTCACCAAATGACTCTCTTCTAGTATCAACTCCTCTATCTAGCTCTTACACTTAAATATGATCTTCCCACTGTCATTTCTAAAGATTTCACTCTACTTATAATTTCTCTCTTTATTATACTATTTTGAGTTACCATAAGTAATCTCTTTCACTCTACTTATAATTTCTCTCTTTATTATACTATTTTGAGTCACCATAAGTAATCTCAATCATTTTATATTTGTCTTTCGTCTATTTTTTTTTTTTGTCAATTTTGAAATATGTAGGTGATATCGTAGGTCATCCTAGTTGGCATTAGGTTATACTTGATGAAATAAGTGTTTTTCATAATAGTGGAACTTGGGAACTTGTTCTTTTACCTTCTGAAAATTTTGTTGTTGAATTTTTGTTATCAAAGTTGGTTCTCGTTCAATATAACGGGTTTAGCCCATGTTTTTTGTTATTCTGTTACTATTTCTGTTACTTTTATTATCTATAAATAAACAACCATGTGTGCGTATTTTTACACAAGAGAAATTAATCCTATACCTATTGTTCTTTATTTTAATATGGTATCTAGAGCCTAAGGTTAATTTTTTTTTTCGATGAACCCATGTTCACCGTCCTCATCCAGCTACCGTTGTCGTCGCCACCGCCATCACCACCATCACCTATTGGGTCGGCGACACCACCGTCAGGAGCACCTCATCCAGGCGACCACCGTGTCGTTAGAATCGCGGCAATCGAAGTAGCAACGCACCTTCACGCGCTGTTTTCGTCCCCGTCACTATCATCGCTGCCGCCGAGCGTGGCTGCGCGTTCGGCGTCTTTTCTGGCAGCGTTCAAGGTCGTTGTGATCATCATCCTGTGAGTGTTCTGGATTTGTCCTCATCATCTTGATCGGACCCGTTTGTTGTTTTAGGGTTTTTCTCTCTCTGCAGCTTCTTTTGCGGCACTGCATCTTCTTCAACTACTACAGTTGTCCAAACTACTCTTGTGCCACCATCTACCATGGATCTTACTTTATCTGATACATCAGGTCTACCTACTATTTTTAATGAATTTCTTAAATGGTATGAGGATCGTCAGAACTCTAGTTCCACTACATCTGTTGCACATACATGTATCTCTTTTGCTAGGCTCACCCACTCCAATTCTCTTGGTCCTTAGGTTCTAAACTCAAGTGCCACATATCATATTACTGGTAATAAATCCTTTTTATCTTCTTTGTCTACCTTTGGTCATTTACCTTCCATTACCATGGCTAATGGTTCTAAGGTCTCATCCCATGGTGTTGGTACTATTCATCTTTTTCATTCTTTGCCTATTGATAATGTTCTTTATGTCATTGGGTCACCTTTTAATTTATTATCTATTAGTCGTCTCACTTGTTCCCTTGATTGTGGTTTTTCTTTTCCCAAAGATTATGTTTGTTTACAGGACCGGAGTTCGAGACATATAATTGGCACCGAATGTGAGTCTCATGGTCTTTATTACCTCCGAACAACTGCACATGTTGGCACAGTTATGGATTCTCCATCTCTCCTTCATTCGCAATTGGGTCATCCTAGTCTTGCCAAGATGCAACAACTTGTTCGAAGTCTATCCAGGTTATCCAATTTGTCTTGTGATTCGTGTCATTTAGGAAAACAAAGTCGTAATTCTTTTCCTAGAAGTGTTTCACAACGTGTTTCATCCCCTTTTGCCTTAGTTCATTAAGAAATTTGGGGACCAAGTTGTGTTAAGTCTAATTTAGGATTTCAATATTTTGTTACTTTTATTGATGATTTTTCAAGATGCACTTGGTTATTTTTAATGAAAAATCGTTTTGGGTTATTTTCTATATTTCAAACTTTTTTTAATGAAATTAAAAATCAATTTGGAGTTTCATTCGAATCTTACGCAATGATAATGCTCGTGAGTATCTTTCTCATTCTTTTAACACTTTTATGAAATCCCATGGCATTCTTCACCAAACTTTATTTTCTTATTCATAAATACGTAACCTTGTGTGTTTAACACAAGGGATTCAACCTATCTCTCTCTCTCTCTCTCTCTCTCTTTTCTTAATAACGTTCAGTAATGCAATTATGAAATGCAATGTGAGTCATATTTTCAATAACCATTACAATATTATGAGTCATTCTTTGGGATCTTAGCCATTATTTCCTAACCCTTTGAGTATTGTTTAATGTTCTAGCCAATTCTAGTTGACCTTGTTCAAGTATTCTTTCAACAAGTCACTTTTGGATTCAAGTATTCTTTCGACAAGCCACTTCTCGCTTAACCAAGTATTCTTTTAGTAAGACAATTTTGGCTTAAATGAGTATTCTTTGCCAAACATCCACTCCTAGCTAAGCTAAAGAGCTTATCTAGGTAGTGATCAACAAATCACAAAATTGCATACTAGAGAGAAATATCTTTGTTGACGTATACAAGATTTGTGCACTTTCTTTTGATTTTTTGGTTGCACACAAACAATATTCTCTTATGAAGCTTGTGAGGACACATAAATTTAGCAGTGTTTTTTTCTCTATGTAACGTGGTCTCTACTTTTCTTCTTCTTCTTGGATTGCTTTACATAGGCATGAAAGAAAATAACCATTGCAAGACCATTTTTGGCCGTTGAGTAACTTTAATTTTTTTTTACTAATGTTCTTCTTGCATGAGCTTGGTTGTGAAGAGTGCATTACATGCATTGCATGCAACATTAAATGTTTGTTTCCCTCTTTTTATGTAATGTCTCAATAATTGTACTTCTCTCTTGTTTGGCAATGTACCTTTACTTGAATCTCTCTAAAGTGTAGAGTCGTAAAAAATAGATAATCTTTCCAAAGTTGATAATGCTAGCGTTAGGGAATTTGTTGAAGAAAAACAACTTTAGCTCTTTATCCAATAGATCACTTTAGCTTGAAAGATAGATCTTTTTGGTAAACAAAAGTAACAAAAATTTCCTTGCAACATAGAATAAACATGTATATGTTTTTGTGTAGTATGAGATTATCTAAAAAGTATCGTCTAAGCATATTCATTCTTTATCAGACGTAAATTAAGACTGCATAGTATCACATCATCTGCCAGACGGAACATCTGCATCTTACATTATTTGTTATTAAAATAAACTATAGTCTTACATATGAAAGATGACCATATTTTATACTTAGTCATTTTTAACACTTAATCAAAATAACGGATGTTGGATTTTTCCTTAACACCTATGATAAGCCACATGATGAGGGTGTTTTATAAGGATTCTATAAATCACAATGTATTAGACAAAATTTGTTGATGCACGATAAATACTGAAAACAAATTTCTTTTTTGTTTATTTTGCTCTCCTGCATATTTCACAAGTTTTGTTCAAACACTCACTCTTACGACCATCGCTTATATTAGGAATATGTTGAACAACTTTAAAGAATGGATGCCCCATGCATTTGTGCTAAAGATCTAATAAGTCCTTAAACAAATGGAGTCCATCTTTTCACTTATCCACTCCAATCAACATCTTTTATAAGTGTTCTAGTATTACACTTTAAATTGAACAAATAATTTGTTTCATTTATCATTTGTAATATATGTATGTGTGTTACTTTGTTTTCCATTTGGTGATCCCATTAGACATCAATGTGTGTCACTAAAGATTCTTCAAATTGCTTATCATATGGTTGGGAGCACATGTGTTTATTATCCATATATACACATAATTTATCATTAAGTTGAACAAATAATTTGTTTCATTTATCATTTTGTGATATATATATATATATATATATATATATATATATATATATATATATGAGACCCCATAAATAATTATTATCCTTTCTTTGTTAACATTATTTGTTTTCCATCTAGTCATATCACTGACAATAAAGATTCTTCAAATCGTTTGTCATAATTGAAAACACATGTGTTTATTATCCATATATTATCTAACCATTGTCCTATTATTTTCTCATCTGGACTTGTCTTACAATTGTCAATCATGTTAATCAAACTCTATCTAGTTGGTTAGACCAAGTAGCTCAAATTTGCCAAGTTCATTATCACTATTAGTCACATTACCACTAACCACTTAGATTGCAACATATAACCCATGTCCCACAGAGGTCTCTTGTAGTTGAGTTCTGCCACCCACTAATTCATATTAATTTTGTGAATGATATCTCACCACTCAAAATATCTGATGACTTTGAAATAATTTTTATTCTCATACCTTATTTTCTCACACTAAAAAGAAACCATTGATCTATCATTCATTGATCCTTAGAATTGTATGAAACCATTGATCTATCATTCATTTCTCCTTAGTATTGTATTTGCACATGATCATCCTCCTTAATTATTATTTGAGCTTAAATCACATAATAATAAAATTTTATTGATCTCATTAATGTGACTTTTTATTGATTATGATGTCAAAATATAATTGTCTTATTTATTACATAATTATGTACAAATTTATATGTACACACATCTAATAATTAGATATTATAAAAACAAATACAACAACATTATATATTTGCATCGCAATTATAATGTATATTTTGGTTATAAAAGAGATAATATTGGACATTTAAATTCTTTATTATTTTTTATTATGTAAAAATCTCTTTTCATTCATTTTCTTATTTGTTTATAT
>Ga0099824_1000259_pt1 | contig 54635 bp, 35 predicted proteins | sample SiratrowhiteBW_FD_76837 | JGI IMG/M metagenome (GOLD analysis project Ga0099824, IMG submission 76837) | Root nodule microbial communities of legume samples collected from California, USA - Siratro white BW | ecosystem: Host-associated > Plants > Roots > Nodule | place: USA: California... | reverse complement strand
TATATATATATATATAATACTGTTACGATTCTTGATTTGTGCAATTTAAGTTTGACGTTAGTGTTTTGAATTTGTGATGCAATTGCAGAATTCTCAATCCTGTTACGGTTATTGAATGAATTGGATTTTTTATTTTCCGGTGATGAAATCTAATGTTAGAATTCAAACGTCGTTTAGTTTATGGCAAGTAATGTTTGACAGAGAATGTGTCATAGCTATTGACGGAATACTCTCAAGTTTTGATGTTTTTTCTGTGTTTCGTCTTTGTTCTGTAGCTTGTGGAACCTAGCTTTAGCAGAACTTTTTTTGCTGAAAGTACTTTCCAATTTCGTTTCAGAAACGAGTTAGTTTGCTAGTTATGGATGTGTTACACGGGTTTAGGGTTTCATATATTGCTAAACTAGTGAGTCTGGTTTATCCTTTTAGAAAGCTAGCTGTGAAAATGAAATGTTATTCTCGGAAATGTGTTTACACTTATATAAGCTACTGCAAATGATGCCTAGGCATACTAAAACCGTAGTGGTTTGATCCGCATATTTGTTTCTTGTTATTTTCCCTTGAAGGTATACTTCCTCTCTTTCAAATATAAGCAAAAAAACAATAATGGCAATGTTTAACAGATATAACGAAATTCCGACTATCTTAACCTTATTTGATGTTATTATTTCAAATATACTTAGGCTCGCACTTGAACAACATCGGAATAAATATGACTGGGGATAATTTAGTTAAGGCACTTATTTATTTTATAAAATGAGAAATATTTAATGAACTTAACTACATTATTCAATAGTGCCAACTTCGGTAATTTTGCTTATATTTGAGTCCAGAGATAGTATTTTACAACTTACTGTAAATTTTTATCACTTCTTTTGTTGTGATTCTTATTTTAATTTGTTTTTAGTCCTATTGTTTTTATCTCCAATTCAACATTGTTGTCTATTTACTTTAATTTTCATATAGGTGAAAGGACTTTAATTATGGGAAATAGTGAGTCAACGCATGATTCTCCTGCTGATTTTTTCCCGCAACCCCCTTCCTCTGATGGAAGTTCAGCAAATACTAGCCATCAATATCATCAAAACCCTTCCTTCGACGGAAGTTCAGCAAATACTAGCCATCAATATCATCAACCCCCTTCCTATGATGGAAGTTCAGTGAATACCAGCTATCAATATCATCAACCGGTTCAACCTTCTTCATATGCTGGGAGTTCAGTGAATACCAAACATCAGCATAAGCAGCGACCCACATATATAGCTGACAATTTCAGTTCATTGGATCAGGTTTTTGCTTCTACTTGTGCTCATTGATTTAGGGGAAATAGTAATTATTAATCTTGTCATTCCAAGGAAAACTTCTTTATGGTATACTAGAGGATGAATCCTCAATCAGGCGTGTAGGAAAATTTTAGTTTGTTCGATTATATAAATTCAAATCAACTTGTGTAAGACATTTGTTGATCAGTTGGATTTCACAATTTCTTGAAAGTTTTCAAGTCGTCTATATTATCTATATATGGGCATACTAATAGTCATTAAATACTTTACAACTTTCAAATATAAATTTATTGATACCTGATTTAGTTTCAGGAGAGATATGAACTACAAAGAAATGTGGTTCCTTTTGAAAAAGTTGGCACGGCCTGCACCCACACTTATAAAAGCTAAACATATTGCTTTTAGGTCAATTTTGATAAGAAAAAGAACTAATTAACTAACTTGTCATTAACTCAGTGGTTGTGCTACGGAGACTGAAAACAATTATATGAGGATATTTAAGGACACAACAAAATGAAATCGAATAGAATTTGTTAGTTTTTGGATATGTTTAGGCCGACATTCTCTGGCAGAAACAATTACCTCCCCTTACTGAACTTGATTTTCTGTTTCGTGAGGATGTCCTAAAAAACTTAGCTTTTGCATTTTATATTTCAGGTTGTTTCCGCTTTGAGAGAAGCTGGTTTGGAGTCTTCAAATCTTATAATTGGTATTGACTTCACCAAAAGCAATGAGTGGACAGGTTATTTCTGTTGAACATAAAATTACTAATATACATACATACTACGGAGAATGCAGAAAAGTCACACCTTGGTAATTGTAGGCAAATATTCTTTCAACCATAAAAGCCTTCATTATATTGGAAACACTCCTAATCCATATGAGCAAGCAATCTCTATCATTGGCCGTACTCTCTCTTCATTTGACGAAGACAACCTGATACCATGTTTTGGATTTGGTGATGGTGAGAAGCTGTTTCTGATTTACTTTTCAAAGAAATGTTATTTTTTTTTTTTCCTCTATTGATATCATTAATACTTTTGTAGCATTTACACATGATCAGAATGTGTTCAACTTTTATCCTGATGATCGATATTGTCATGGTTTTGAGGAAGTACTTGCACGCTATCGAGAGATTGTGCCACACTTAAAATTGGCAGGTTTAATATTATTGCCCTTGCTGACTATATTTTACATTTTTTTTACAAGTTTATATATTAAATATATTTTAGGACCTGGCAGACTAACCCTCCTATAGTGATTCTCTAGAAATACTTGTATGAAGATGATGGCATGACTCCATTGTAAGAAAAATTATATAATGTATATATGAAATTATGGCAGATAAATACTTGTAGAAGACATGATAATTGATGCAAGGAATTGATGTGCTGATCCAATGTCCTGTAAAACTTGAGAAAGTAATGGGTTTTGTATACATTTTATAAGAAAGTGTTATCTAAATGTTGTGTGAGTCAAATGCAGATCACACAGTATGTATTTAAACCAATTTGCAAAATCAAATAAAATAAATTCTTGCTTAATAATATGGAATTGATGGTCCTAATTTCCTAGAATCTGTAACAGCTAATGACTAATTATATTTTCACACTCCCCCTCAAGTTGAAGTATATATGTCATATGCACCAAGCATTTTACAAATGTACTCAACCCGAGGGTCTCCCAGGGACTTGCTGAACACATCAGCCAACTGTTTGTTAGAATTGACAAATTCAGTTGTGATTTCTCTAGAGAGTACCTTTTCTGGCACAAAGTGACAATCAATCTCTATGTATTTGGTTCTTTCATGGAAGGCTGGGTTTGATGCAATGTGAAATGCAACTTGATTGTCACAAATAAGCTTCATGTCCCCAATTTTTAGCTGTTGTAGTAGTTGCCTAAGCCAGGTAAGCTCACAAGTAGTTGTTGCCACAGCACGATATTCTGCCTCTAGCAACTATGTTTTGTTTCTTGCTTTTTCATGAGATCTTATATAAGAACACAGTACCCAGAAGTGGATCTTCTACCTAATGGTGATCCTGTCCAATCTACATCAAAGTAACAAGTAATATTAGTATTTTATGTATCGAAGAATACATGTCACAGTATCCCAATGGCTAACGTAGTTCATACTCGCCAATAACAACTCTTGAAGGGTAAGTTTGCGCATTAGAAGAGACATATACAGAATAACATTTTCTTTTTTTCCTAACAATCAAAGTTTTAGCAGAGTACTAAATGCATGAGTTTGGTGGCCTATATGATTATGCCGCGCTAATTTTTCATGCTGGAAAAAGGAAAGGAATGGATAGACAATTTGTCGAAGAAAAAATTAATAGAAGAAAGACTTGTCTCACTTTAGGCCCCTACTCTACTATTTTCTCTGAGACTTAATCATTCATTACACAATCACCATGAGAAAAATTGACATTTCAAATCTAGTCAACCAATTGTCTGACAGAAACAAGATTTGTGGAGAACTAGAAGACAAATATATCGGTAAAAAATTTAGAAATATCACCGATGGCCCTAACAGGCAAAGAATCTTTATCTAATGTGTAGTGTGTGAATTTTCTGATGACTTCATACCATTTTACATTGGTCAAAGGAACAATGGCATTGGTTGCATGATTTGAAGGTCTGGAACCAATATACCGAGGTTTGGATACGAAATTACCTGAGTCTAAAAGTAGAATGTAGAGATATCATCTGCCATACCATTTATGGAGTAAGCTGGACTAGAGATTGAAGCGAGTTTTGTGGAAGAACTATAGGCACCAACAAAAAACATGAAAGCTGCTCCTTACTTCCTTCCCAGTCAGAGTAGGACAAGTGGATATGATATATTTTGCTGTTTCCATTAATTGCAGACTTTCTGTTGACAATCCTATTAGGGCAATGAAGGCTCTTTTCTGCAGCTTCCTGAAAGAGCTTTTTAAAGTAAAACAAAGTGCTCATTTATGTAAATTAAGCTATACATAAACGTGTACTAAATTTCCCTTTTAGGTTAATGTATTTGCTCTTTTTTCCTTTTTTTTTTCTTTATATGTTTCATATCATTTTTAAGGATAATCCTGCATTATATTTCCATTTTTCTTTAATGAATTATTCTTTTAGTCCAAATAGGAAAAAAATCAAGGAGATAGATGACTTGGGTATCCAAACAATGATACGAATTCTCACAGTTATCACCTTATACATAGGTCCAACATCATTTGCCCCTGTAATCGATGCAGCAGTTGATATTGTGGAAAGAAGCAATGGTCAATACCATGTTCTTGTCATTATTGCTGATGGACAGGTTTTACCTAATTATGTTATTTTATACTATCTTTTCATGACATGATTTAATTATTTTTCATTATATTTTTTTGTTTCTGAAATGTCTTATTTTTTATAGGTTACTAGAAATTCAGGTACACCGCATGGAAAGTTTAGTCCACAAGAACAAGCAACTATTAATTCTATCATTGCTGCAAGGTAAAGCAATTTCTTTTGAAGTCTTTTGCTACTGTTCTTGGTATCCGTCTTTAATGTAGAGCTATTCTGATCATCATTCATCAGTCACCATCCCCTCTCAATTATTTTGGTTGGAGTTGGAGATGGTCCATGGGATGAAATGCAGCACTTCGATGATAGCATTACTCAGCGCTTATTTGACAACTTTCAGGTATTTGACTGATGTATGATCTAAGTATGTGTTCATTCTGCGTGAGTTTGTTTAGTGTTTAGTATTGTTTAAATTTTAGGGTTAAATGGCTTAGGGTAAAGAAATACTTATAATTAGATTCTGAATATAATACTGGTCTTATACCCCTCTCTCTGCCAATAATCTAGGTCCAATACAAATTCTTTTACAACTAATCAATGCCCCGCCCAACAACACTGACTATATACTGACACAATAAAAACAATAATACTCTTTTACATGGGATATGTTAATACTCTGACATTTCCCATCAAGATGAAGCTAACAAACAACTTTTTCTATCAAAGAAAAATCATAAAAACATAGTTCGCCAGATGAGTCATGACACGGCTTCAGAAACAATACTCGAACCACTGCAATTTAAAGGAACAGGCTGTCAGCCACTGCTTGAGAGACAACACCAACGGCCTAAAGAAACAGTACTGCTGGACTACTTGTGATATAACCAAATTGTATTGATATCCGTATTGACTAGAGATATAACCAAATTATAGTATATAAGTATGCACAAATTGGTTTTATATGGTTGAATTAGGCCTAAATCCTCTTTCCAAGTATTTAAAATCCAGACATTTTGAAGAAATTGTTCTGATAGATTTAAACATAGCATTAGTATGTGAATTGGAGGTAATCAGTTTGAAAATGACTTTGGGTGTTCCATATTTTAGAATACTACCTTTAGTTGTGGACCATTTATTATATTGAGTTTTTATTGCTATTATTATTGTTGTTATTAATATAATATAGACATGTTAGCCACTTTATGTTCCTTCTTTCTCCTTCAGTTTGTGAATTTCACAAAGATCATGTCTGAGAACAAAGATGCATCAAAGAAGGAAGCAGCATTTGCACTTGCTGCCCTTATGGAAATTCCAATTCAGTACCGGATAACCCAAAACCTACAATTTACAAAGTAAGTAGTCAAAACCAGGTCTGATAATTCTAAATTATATTCAAGGATACAAATCTCAAATTATTCTGGTGCAGTGAAAAGTCAATTAGCTATCAACGTAGAAGGCCTCTTCCTCCGCCTAAGGAAGTAATAGATCATGACAATGCAGTTCTAGCAGTTCCAAAATTTGAATCAGTTGAGCCATCAGCTCCATCTACGGTAGAATCGGTATGCTTCCTGTACCCCGATTGAGGTGTCTTTCTCCTGCGTTAGGTTCATTTTAAGATCAAAATATGCTTACGAGATAAGTGTGTTTCTTGCTTTAGGCATGCCCTATTTGCTTAACCAATCTGAAGGACATGGCTTTTGGATGTGGTCATACAGTAAGTTTCTGTAATGAACTTATTCAATGTTTACGTTTGTGTGCCATAGGATTTTAACTATTTATGTTTGATAATCATAAATTTTTTACTTTATGGTACTGTCAATGTTAATGTTTAGGTTTCAAGTTTAATCATGTTTGATGCTTATGTTTAAAGGAATTTTGAGTTAAAAAACTTTCATGTTTGAGGAACTCTTACTTTTGTGCTGGGGATGAAAATTGATGGAAAAATGAAAAAGATACTTTCCTTGCTCAAAGTCAGATAATGCAACGATTAAAATTGATACGTGTTTTTTCAAAAAAACACATCAACACCTAAAAATTTAAAGCTCATTTGGTGGTTAAAATACAATTGGGTAAGATATGATAACTGTAATCAATTGTTTAGTACACCTACAAAATACGATTTCGTTATCCTATTTTATGTCCTATTATTCTAGTGTAGTGTATTCCTTATCCTCAGAGCAGAGTTGGGTTAAAAAGAAAGAGGATATCATAGTTGCCTTACTTCCTACTTTCATACCACCTCACCTTTATTGTAATCAATATCATTATCATCATTGTCATGACCATTCTCATTGTCATCAGCTATGTTTTTATTGTTGTCAGCGTTACCACTTCTACTACCTTTGTTGTTGTTAGTGTTCTCACCATTTCCTACTTTTGTTGTTTCGTCACCACCCTATATACATCGACTTTGTTATCATCATTATCATTTTTGTCACAACAGTTAACACCTCCACCGTACTGCAACAGTAAACACCTCCACCATACTGCAACAGTAATACCAGTAACCGCCAATTCCATCATTTTTGTTAGAACTTTTGTTACCATTTCCACCATCCTTACCATCATAATCATTTTTGTTATCACTGACATGCTATCTCCGTCATAACAATTACCAATACTTCGTCACCGTCACCATTAGCATCACTACTTACGTCGTTGTCATTGTTACTGTCATCATTATTGTCATAACAGCCACCACTATTTCCACCAATGTTGCTACCTCATCATCTCATTATTATTGTTATTATCAGCACTAATATTTATCTTGCTCTTATTATATCATGTTTCTCTGTATCATACTCCGACTACAAAGGAGTCCTTAGAGTTTAATAGTTATACATTAGTAGTTTTATATTGTCAACAAATAAAAAATTATCATTGCTGTGACTTTAAGTCTTAAGAGAAAGTCAATGAATTTATTATCCTTGTGATTAAATAATAGTATTTTTCACTCTCAGTACATAGTGCATAACAAACTAACAAAATAGCTGGATGAAACGATCTATTTTCACTCCCTTACATATAATTGCTTGAGAGGAACTATTGGATATTTAACCAACATGTAAAAGCATGTCTTATTTATTTGCTTTTTGCTTTTGATACAGACTTGCAAGGAGTGTGGCGTGACATTATCTTCATGCCCTATGTGCCGGCAGCCAATTACAACTCGCCTGAGACTATACACTTGAATTGGACATTTCTTAACAGTTAATTTATGTTTTTTATTTCCACTGTTACCTGTATTAGAAATGTAATGACGACCTGTAAAATCTCCGTTATAAGATGTACAGAAAGGTTTGTATGTGCAGTGTATTTATGTTTGTGTTCAAACAAAGTGTTCAAACAAATTGTTCATTGTCATTGAATTCCAAAGTGTTCAAACAAAGTCCATCAAAGTTCTCTCAATTTATTGTTTTAAACTTCTTTACCCTATCTTTTCTTTTTCACCACATGCTTTAATTGGTTATAATTTGAACTAATATTTTCCAACTGTCCATTAATTTGGTAACATGTGCATAAAAAAATGCAAGGAAACAGTTTGATTATAAATTTCGCTAGAGTTACACACCAAAACTCCAATCAAATAAAAAAACTATCTACAAAATACACTAACAAGAAAAGGGAGAAAAGTTTGTGTTGACGCAGCTGTTCAGTTTTTATTGAAATATTGAATGAACAGAAAGAAACAGAATAGAGGTTCAGATTTAATGTCAACAGAAGAGATATTCATCATATGCAGCTCTGTGAGTTTTGAATGTGCTAACACGTGTGACAGTGATTTGTCTGTCGTATTTGACCAATTAAGATGTTTAGACCTGCACATGCAGCTCTCTTCCTTTGCTTACCTCAAGAAAGTGACCCTTCACCTCCCACCCCTCCCCTCTACCCCCTCAATCAAATTTCTCTCAATTAATTGTTCTTAACTTTTTACATTATCTTTTCTTTTTCACTTGCTTTAATTATTTATCATTTGAACTAATTTTTTCCAATTTTCATTTTGCAATAGAATATGTTCTTTCATCAAAATTTCATTTCCTTATTTATTTAATTGTGTGTGTAAACATGGCTATAGTTGAGATGCAAGATGCTTATAGTTGAGATTATTTGTGCTTGAATCTTGTTGTTTTTGAAGATTAAACATGGTTTACTCAAAACAAGATGGATTGTGATTTTTCCTCTAAATAAGAAAAAAATATACTTCTTAAAGTATTTAGGAAGCATATGCATAAAGTGCGAGAAACAGTAATGGGAGAAAGACAATTTGATTATCTGTGGAACGACAAGCGATTGACATGCCTATCTATAATTGATAAATTTTGAAAAGGAGAAAGTTCTTTCCGTTGTCCTGTGATATTAACTATTGCTGTTTTTGCAATTTTTAAAACAAACTTCATTCTAAACATTTCTAAAGTATAAATAAATATAAAAAATTGAAATGAGTTCTTTTATAAACTAAAAAATAATTTATATAAGTTAAAAATAATATTCCAGAACTATTGTACAAGAAAGATTGTTACAGATTAACTGTATCCATAAGTTAATTTTAACTTATAAAAAAAATATTACTTTTCTGTGTTAGAAATATTTAAGAACAACCATGTCAAAACATACTTCCTAAACAATTTTCCCTTTTAAGAATAAAGCCAGATATGGGATAATTGATTAAAGGTCAGTCTTCTTTCAAGTTATGGCCATTATGGATCAACTAAACACGTTATATATTAGGATTATCATGCTCACCAAACTATTATAATTAGGGTTTAGGATCTGATACTTTGATACTATATAAAGTAAAATACATACCGAAATAAAATTATTATTTTATTATTATATAATATTTTATTAAAAAAGGTGGGTGTCAAATGAAATTAATTCAGCAGTCTCAAAGTAGAATTTTCTATAATTTATATCTTAGGACTATTGTATGCCCACAGACAATGGTATATTATATAATTGATGATTAACTTATATATTAAATATACAATTAAACATTTAATCCTCAACATGTGTATAAAAGAAATATGTCAGAAAGAAAGTTGACTCCTTTAAGAAACCAGTGTACCACAAAACCATGAGGACTCACGGATCTGATACCTACGAAAACAAAAAGCATAAAAACACAACTCTAAGCTTACGGATAAAAAAGAAACATTTGTAGAAAAACAGAGAACAACAGAGATTAAATCAAGGGTCAACACAACTAGGAAAAGAAAAAAAAAAGACGATTATGTTATTATACATGGAGAGGATATTTTTGACATGGGTAGTGGGAATGGAAGCATAACAGTGAAATGAAGGATATAGAAAAAAAAAAAGTGAGAGATAACAGAAAAAGGTTCAGGAGGAGGATGAAGAAGAATTGGACTTGAAGATACTCTTGATTATCGAATTTTTGGTTTCTGCTCGATTGGCCGGAACGTTGCCGAATGAACCCGAGGGATGCGGCCTCCTCACCGGTGGGCCCTGACCCGACCCGTTTCCACCGCCGTTGTTTCCGCTCATACCTCCGCTACCGCTGCCACCACTTTCTTTTCTTAGATCAATTGAATTTGCTCTCTATCTATGTTCATTGTTATATAGAGCAATATTTTACCTACTGCCATCTCAATTTACCTTTATGTGCAAAAACTTAAAATACTACTTTTTTTATTTCAGTGAATTTATGTCTAATATTCTTATAAAATTTAGTTTATAAAATCTTTGACTCAGTTATTCACGTCTTGTTTTTTGAGTTGATATTTGAATTGATAGTTGATAATGGATGATAAAATGTAGTTAAAATATATTTTAATATTATATTAAAAGTTAAGTTTAATTTTAATTTATCTTCAGAAAACTAACTTTTAAAGTAAAGATCATTGTCAATACACTGAAAATTAACCTTATTTCCATTAAATCCGTATCTTGATGATGTATTATATTTTGGGTCAAAGATAAACAAAAGAGTATATAAATAATTTGCAAAAAAACAAAAAAAAAATTAAATGTGTAATAATATAAACTTGTATTATCTTAAGAAAAAAAAAAGAGAAAAGTTGAAATTTCTTCCAAAAACAACAGAACCTCTAAACACAGCACTACTTTCCATTGTGGTTTTTCTCAACCTCGCGTCGTCAAGAGCTCACATCACTTGTGTTTTTTTTTTTTTTTTAATTAAAGTTAAGCAAAAATAAGTTTATATATTAAATTTATAATTTTTATAAAAATATATATATTATTATTATTATTATGTAAATTTACATCTTTAAAAGATAATTATTTTTTTATCAAATTTTGAGTGTTTTATTCATTTTAAAAAATTGTATATGTTTTTCATTTGAAAAAGTAATTGTTATTTAAATCAGTTCATTTAATGAATATTAATTTATTTTTTTAATTTGAATTATGTAAAAAGTAACAAAACAAATATTAAAAATAGTATAATGATTAAAATAAAGGTTTAATATCTTTAATATATAAAGTGCTCTCCAATGTATTAAAATATACTAAGGTAATGAATAAATGCATTAAAATATAAAAGACAGGAGTAAAAAAGTAAATAAGTTATAAATTATAAATTAATGGTAACTCGTAGTTAACTTATAAGCTAAAATATTTAAAAATAAGTTACTCCACAATTTTATTACAAACTAATCGAATAATTTAGTAGTTCATTTATTTATGCTATTAAATATACTTAAAGTTTTAATTTCAAAAATCCAATTTTTAAGCATGATTTTAATGTATTCAAGCACAATATAATATATAATGAATCTTAGTTTATTTTTCAAGGGATTTCTGATTATCGAATTGACTTTAAAATATTTTTTATGAGCTTTTGATTAAAAAAATTGAACCCTGTTTATATAAGGACGATAACAAAATTATATTTTGATCGATCTAACTTAGTAGATGATATTTTATTTAACATAAAATTATATTTATGAAAAAATATTTCCCTTGACATTGATATTGTAAAATATATTTTAATCATAATTTCATATTTTAACTGTATATAATATTAACATTAGTAAATTATATTTTTTTCTTTATTTTTTGGATACACCTTAGTTTTATCCAATTCAACTTTACATAATTTTGAATTAAAGAAAAATTGGGTGGATAGGATTTGAGGACGAGAGAGATAGAAAGAAAAATAAAATAAAATGTAATCAATACGAATAATGACGTAAATAGAAATATTTTCGATAATAATATCGAATCCAATGTTGTTGCTGTTTTACGAGGACGATGTTAATGTGTATTTGTCAATTATATGTCGTTTTCATGCTCTTCAAATGTTTCCTTTTAATTTTTAATTATTACTTCTGCGCAAATCATCAACATGTCTCCCACGCTTTTGCTTTTTCACTGAAGCACATAAAAAAAAAGAGTGTGACTCAATTTATTTTTAAGTGATTATTATACAAATGAAAAATAGTATGTGCTTCTTTATAATTATAAAAAAAATAGGAAATAATAAGCCGTGATTCGAGATTTTTATATGAGCATTTTTATAAAAAAATATAAATAAACTTTCAGTGTTAACTCTTATGATTAACAAAATATGTTAATTCTTGTAATGGAGATTTTTATATACGTAAAATTTAAAGTTTCAAAATTATTTAATAAAAATTATGTATGCTTATATATTTTAGTTAAATCTATCATTTATTAATATCACAGTTTCTTACGTTTAAAAACAAAATCTCCAAACTAAGTTTAATTGAATTCTATACCAAACATATTTATTTAAAGAGACACGAAAAATATTTAATTAATTGAATATAAATATAAATAAAATAAGTTATTAAATTATAATGGAAAATATTTTAATGAAAAATAAAATAGCTATATTTTTAAATAGTAAACCAGAATTGATTATTGAAATAAAACAAATGAATCACAAGTACGTTTAAGCAAAAGGTGAAATTTTTAACATAATAGAAAAATTGTATAGAAGTTTCAAAAAAATGGATGTGAATATAATTCAGAAAAAAAAAAGAAATGATAAAGGATTTATATAATATACTGAAGAGTGACCTCACGTTATGGTTTGATATCGTTACAACAATATATAGTGACGAATATGGGTGACGAATTCATGACTAATCTATTGATTGATATGCGTGCAACTTTTATATATATATATATAGAAAGTCCAAATCACATTAAGTCATAATGAACTTTTTTATTTATAAAATTGAGTTTCTTTATGGTGTAGCTTATTTATGAAAAATATTATCCTATATAATTTCTGAAACAACCTCTTAACAATCTTTAAACAAGAATGAAACAGAAAACGCTTTCTTTACATTTATTCTCAAAGGGATTAATCCTAATTTAAGAAGAACTAAAATTCACTCAAATATTAAATCCTTCTCATATGTCCAAATTCGATGTGACCTTAAAGGACGGATAAAAAAACATATCAATTTAATCGACTTGCATGTCACAAAGATACCATTTACATAAACATATTATTACCTTGTTTAAAATAATTTACTGTATGTTCTTATTAACATCGAAACTTGTTCAGATTGTATTTGGTATATGAAAAAATTTGTTTATGTAGATGTAAGAAAGGAAATAAAAGCGTTACATATATAACTACACCTTTTAATTTTTATAGGTATTATCTTTATTTTATTTAGCATTCGTAGCTTAAAAATTGTTGATATTGAGAATGAGCAAGTATATCCCAAAAGAAACATCTATTCACATTTTCAGTTATGCTCACTATTCTCAGACTCTCCACAGAACTCATTGCAATTAAGTCTCAAATTTCAATAAAGACAGAGAAAGATGCCAAACATTGAAATTTATAAGTTTCAAATGAGAATTCATTGTAACTATCCTTCTAAAGGTCACATAATTTGAAATCTAGAATATTTTGACTATGTTAGCAAAAAATTGAGAATACTTTCTTTAATGATGAGAATGACCCAACTGTGACGATTAAGTTGTCTTACTATAATGAAAACGAAATTTATTTGATCGGCTGAAAAACTTACAATATACCACTATTTTTGTTTGTCAGTTTGCTTACCATGCTTTTGAGGACTTGTTGAAACTAAAAGTCTACTTGAAAAAAAACTTAAATAATGATTTCTATTGGTCTATCATGAAACAACTCCTACTTTTAGATAGAACATGTTAATTACACTGGTAAAAAAAAATATATTATAATAGAATAAAATCTCGGTTAAAACATCGTTGACACTTCTATCCGATATAAAAAAATTAAAAGAATAAAAATTTAAAATTTGGTTTAGCATTGAACTTATTAAATTGGTTGAGCCTCAATTGATATAATAGGTGTCAAATACTATATCGGTTGTAGTTAATATGTTTCAGCATCTATTACATTGATTTTCGCTACAACCGAAGTAATATGTTCCAGTGTGTGAACAAAATCATTTTTTAAGTGAACGCACGCTGATTGATTTATTAACATAATATTACAGTGCTTTCATTATTTTTACTTTTCTCGCGGTGCCACTGAGTTTCTCTAGTGTGTTCTCTGCGTTTTAACTCTCACTCACACTCATTTGATTTTCTTCGTTGTCTTCATCTACTTTCTTTAGCATTTTCAATATACGTAATTTGCTATCTTTTTTACATTGCAGATTTTTAAGGATGTTATACACTTGATGTGTGAGTCTTTTTTCGCCATAAATGTTTGATTCGCTTTACACTTTTCTTTGCAAGAGGTGAACAATTTTGTAAGATTCATTAAAAATAGTTAAATTTTTTATCACCAACTTGTGTATATTTGATGGTATTAGAGTTCTTACATTGTATAAATTTATCATAAATTTTAGATTTCAAAAATTTAAGACAAAGAACTCATATGCCTGAAAGGTGTTGTAAAAAAAATCATATGTATCTCACAATTACAAGACTTCAAAACTTAAGATCTTATGTATATTTTTTTTGTAAAGTGAATGATCTAAACTCAAAAATAAACTAAAATCATCCAAATATTTCAACTTTCTTATATATCTAAATTTAATGTGACCTTAAAGAATGAATACAAAAATACATACAAATTCAATCGACTAGCTGTTATGAAGATACAATTTAAATAAATAGATTATTATATTATTTCAAATAATTTACTCTATGTTTATTATGAATATTGAAATTTGTTCCAAATGTATTTGTATTTGGTATTTCAAAAAAACATGTTTATGTAGATGTAAGAATTTGAACATGAAAGGAAATAGAAGTATTACATACACTGGTACACCTTTTAGTTTTTATTAGTATTAGTTTTCTTTATTACACATTCATAGCTTAAAATCTATTGAATTATTGATATTGGGAATGAGCAACTATATCTCAAAAGAAACATCTATTCACATTTTCAGTTATGCTCACTATTCTTAAACTCTCTATAGAACTCATTGCAATTAAGTCTCAAAATTTCAATAAAGACAGAGAAAGATGCCAAGCATTGAATGTTTAAATGAGAATTCATTGTAACTACCTTCCAAATGTCACATAATTTGAAATCTATAATATTTTGACTATGTTAGCAAAAATGGAGAAGACTTTCTTCTTTAGTGATGAGAATGACCCAACTCTGACTACTAAGTTATCTTACTATAATGTATACGAATTTTATTTGATAAGGTGAAAAACTTACTATATACTACACATTTTGTTCGTAAGTTTGCTCATTAAGCTTTTGAGGACTTGTTGAAATTGAAAGTCTACTGCAAAATTTTGACTAATGGCACTGAAACGGGCAAAACAAAAATTGGAGTCAATTGGTTGGAAATTTGAAAATAAGAAATCATATACTTTTGAAATAGTTCGATCAAATCACAAAACTATTACCCATCGTGTCGACAAAACTATCAATTCCAGTCAATGTAAAACTTAGATACTGATTTAATCTGAAAGTGAAAGTATATTAAAACTTTTGATTTTAAGAAAATAAATACAAATTCAATTAATCTATCAGTAGTTTTAAAAATAAATTTATAATATTCAACTAACATATATGTCATTTTTATATTATTTTAGATCGAATAAGCAAAGTTTCCTTAAGGTAAATCATTCGAACATGATGATTACAATAAAGAAATAAAATAGAAAAGTTAATAAAATATTAATTTAAAAGATACACGGATTTGTTCATTAGAACTTATTGTTATTAAATACTTAAGGATTTTACAATAGATTCTTTAATGAATATATATTCCAAACAGTTATTTTGAAAATTATTTAAAGAGGATAAGGATTATGTTAGAAGCTAGTTTTCATACGGAAGATTATATAAGATAAAACGTTTGGAGTAATTAAAAATATTATTTTTATACTAAACCCTAATCAATATATGTATGTTTTACTTCTAGATTCTCTTTTATTTATATATATGGATAAATAAGTTTATTTATATATGTTTCATTAAATTTTTATTAGAGATCTCACAGTATCTAAAAATACAATTAAATTATAATATATAAGTATAACTTTCAACTTGTAAATCGATTCTGTAAAATTTGAGTTATATTTAAAATTTATTTTTTAAAATTATATCATAATTTATTATAATAAGGTTTGTTATATTATTTAATCTTGTTCTATTTCTATGTTTTATGCCTTAAACATGATAGGATGAGTTGAAAATTACATACATCTAAAAATATGATTAAATTAAATTTAAAATTTACTTTTTGAAAATGATATTAAAACTTACCAGAAATATTTTCTAACAATATTCGTTGGCTTATTGAAATAGTATTCTTTTATTTAAAAAATGTTATATTTTGCTAAACTTTTTATTTAATTTTAGTGTAAAATACAGATTCTACCAGTAAAAACATAGACACTTAAGCACTTGTATCCACTTTTTTTATAATAATAAAACATAAAATATTAAACATTATTATAATCGTTAAGATAAAGAATATTGTTAAAATGATATTGAACTAATAAATAATAAGCAGTAACAAGATGTATATAATAAAGAAGTAGTTAAAAAAAATTATTACTAATAGTTTGGTAATTATTCTTACAAATAATAAATAAATATAAGAAATTATTTTGATAAAGATAAAATGGGCATAGAAAAAAATTCTTTACTTTGATCGGAAAAGATCTTTATATTCTACTTATAAACTTTTAAAATAACTTTTCTCTTTCACAATCTTGTTTTTTTTTTTAAAAAAAAAAAACACGACTTATCTATCCGTTGTGTCCCAACTTTACTATTCATAGAAGTTTATTTATTTTAATGGAGGGTGAGTCTATCACTTTTTTTTCGTCTCTTATCCTGATTAATTGGTTTTTCAATTGCATTAACATTCCATAAACTAAAATTGAAATACAATAACTTGATTTTAAAAAACTAGTTTATAAAATGCAAAAATGTAGCATTTTTTTTTCTAGAAACTAGTTTTCAAAATGTTGTCAAGATTGTTTGGATTATATTTTTGTAAAAGGGGACAACAAACATAAAAACTATATTTTTTTTTTAAATTAAAATTAGTTTATATAAGTATGTTTGCATCGGTTTTAATTTGTGTCATGTAGATATGGTAAATATAAGATGGAATTTTCCGCTAATAATAGATAAATTCAACATTGAGACTCAATTAATGGCAATTTCGACACTATGACTTCGAGAACTTTTTATTGCAACTTATGATGATAGGAAATTCTCTTAATGTCGAAGCCATAGAGTGTTGTACTTACCCGATTAAGAGTCCGGTTAACCCGAATTCATCTTGGAATTAATCTACGTCTCTGATAGTCGGTAGTCCTTACGAAGGAAGGAATCCAGAAAATATCTTCTTCTGAAAAATACACACTTTTGTTTATACTAAAATAAAGAAACACCTTTCAATACTTTTATTGACTTAATCGTCGGAGAGTCTTTTGTAAGTGACTTCCCATTCGGTCAAAGACTCGGACGCCGACTTCACTTGTAAGACGTCTCCCTCATGTTTGGTTTTGTGTGTATTATGCTATATGAGTTTTGTGCTAAAGAGGAGTTGAAGAAGAAATTAAAGGTACGTTGCTTTTTGTGTTAACGTCAACTATGCTTCCCTCTTCTCTAATCGTCAACCATTGCTTTCCTCTCACCCAACAACATTAAATGTTCATAAATCCTTGGATCTTAGTGTTGTTGAAGCTTCATAAATTCATTTTTATTTTCATTCTAAATCCTTTCTCTAGTTTTATATCTCATACAACTTGTATTGTAAAATTATGAAATGGGTCACTCTTGGTTGTAGATACAAGTAGAAGTGTTATATATTTTTCTATAGAATTTGGAATGTTGTTTTGGTAAGTTTGCCTCTTATTTCCTTTGGTTCTTAATTATTTGTATTTGGTAAAACTCTTGTTATTTTCACGTGACCACCTGTTTCACCAATGCTGTTTTGTCTTTTTTATCAATCATTCGTTTGAAAATAAGTTTTTACAAAAAATAAAAAATAAAAAACTTGTATGTGTTTAGAGATGAAGGATGATAATCACTCCAATTGTTTGAGTGAATGCTGAATCATTAGACATGAGTGAGGGCAGCCAACAAATGCTTATATATCTTTTATAAAAGAGCAAAATGTGTAAGGGTAATGAAGTTAAGTGAAAGGTCTATGCGACATCAATACAACATAAATTTATATTAAAATATGATCAGAGCAAGTATAATTGATAAATTTATATTAAAATATATGTTTGGAGTAAGTTGTTATTGATCAGTACATGGAATATATTTGGAGTAAGTTGTTATTCATCAGTACATGGTTGGTTAGCTTTGTTTAATTAACAGGTATTCCTTTTCTATTCTTGAGTTTGGATGTGGTCGTATTTTACCTTTTTAAGTTATTACGGTTTGATAATATTATGAGATGTTTAGGATTGGATTAACAGTAATTTATGTGTATTGAAACTATCTTATTATTTATAGGTTTTTGAGCGGGCTTCTTGATAAATTGATCAGTTCTAGTAGTATATATGAGAAGGCCAAATCTTGATCGACTAATTCTAATAATATACAAGTGTATAAAAAAGTAGAAATGTTCTTACAAAGAGAAAAAAAGGTGAACAAGTTTTTAATATGAATACAATACAAAAATTATAAGAAAATATGCATGTGAAAATATAGATTATGTTTTAAAAACTTTCCAGACAATTCTTGCAAGTATAATTTAATTAGAAATATTCAGAAGATAATTATGTATGTTTATGTATTAACTTTAATATTTAATTGATTTACTTGTTTAAATATTTTAGTTTTATATATTCACTCAACTACTTTCTTTCTTCATTAATGTAAATATTTATGTAACATAAAGAAGTAAAGATAAAAAGAAAATATATTTAATATTTTTATATTAGTTTGTCTTGCAATATATTATATATAGTTGTTAACTAATAAATTAAGTTACATGAAGCAAATCCTCTTACAAAGAATAACGTAAGTATTTTTTACACTCAACTATTTTTAAGTTAATATCTTAAATATTATCTCACTCAAATTATTCTCTAGACTATTAATCACTTTTAACTGGTTTAATCTAATATTTTTTTCTCAAACTACTCCTTACTACCGATAATATTCTTTTTCTAAGTCACTCGTATAAACTTTATATAGAAATCAACCTCCTTACTACTTCACTGTTAATTAAACTTAGGATGCACCAATTCTTCAACACTAAAGTTATACTGTTATACAACGGTTTTAGTTGAAAAAAACTTTAAGGTATTGTTTGTTTCTGTGGATGTGATTTACGTTTTTATTGAAAGTGTAGATTTCAATAAATAAAATATTATTTAAAATATGAATTTGAGAAAGTTTCCTGATAACAGTAATTCTTAGCATAACAGGGAAGATTTGCAGGGGCAGGAGCCGAACGAATTTTAATTCTATGTTTTATATATTTAATTTATTAATATTTATATTTATATTATAATAAAATAAATATAATTAATTATATAATAATAATTAATAAAATATTAATAATAAATTTATAAAATAATATTAAAAATATTAATATTAAAAACTAAAAATAATAATTATAATAATAAAAAATAATTTGTAAAATAATAATATTATTAATAATAATTTAACTTTTATTTTAAAATAATTAGTATTCTTGTAATTTCAATAATTAAAATAATAATAATTTATTAATCATATTCAATAAATTAATTATATTTAATTTTAAATTAATTTTATTTATTAAAAGATATTTTATTAATTATTCATATCACCTTCTTTACAAATTTTTATAAATTTTTTATTCAAATTTTATCATTTTTTTAATCTAAATAATCAAATTTTTCATATATATTTTCGTCTCAAATTATCTTAAATTTATTTCGTAATCTAAATAATCTCTAAATCTATGTAATTGAAATAGAACTTCTTACTACTAAAATATGAGTTATCTAAATACATAATTTTAAAAAATTTTGCCCACTCTGTTAAATATGAGATAAAATTGCAAAGAACTAGTGCCTGATGACAGAAACTGTTCTTGTAGTGATTCTAGATGCAAATATTTGTGGTAGAAGAAGGGTAAGCACACGATCATCAACACAGAGATATGGATAATAGAATGAATATTTCAAAATATATTTTAAATTATTCTAAAATTATTATTTCGTAATAACTTTATTTTAAAATTGTTAATATTTTATGATTTCTGATTCTAAAATATATTTTTTCAAAATACTTTTTAAAAAATATAAGGATTTAAAAAAGTTATTTCGGATAGTACAGTAAGGGCAGCAGCAGTAAGCAATTCCCATTGAGCAAGAGAGAAGAAGGAAGCTGCCACCGAAGAACTAACAGACCCTTCACCGCCACCAACCTCTCGTAATCAGAGCCGTTCATCATAAATTTCCGCTTCCGTTTCTCCCCATCCAAATGCCACAATGGCAACGGCGCCGTTAACTCTGCATCTCTGTCGCCTTGGCCGAAACTTATGCACAACGCTATTTCTCACTCCCGCCCCCGCTCTTCCCAAACCTCGCCACGCCGCTTTCCGCCGCAAGTTCCGCCGCCAAATATCCTTCTCCTCCTCTTTCTCCGGCCGCTTCTCCGCCAGCTCCACCTCCCGAGGTACGCCAATTTCGTTTTTCACGCCTGTTTGGCTTCCGAGTTTTTTGGAAACTGAAATTATTTGCTTGTTTGGATTTAGCAGAGGTGGATTGTGAGTTAGGAGTGGTGGATGAGAAGTATGATGTGATTGTCGTTGGAGGAGGACACGCTGGTTGCGAAGCCGCTCTTGCCTCTGCACGTTTGGGGGCAAGGACTCTTCTTCTTACTCTCAACATTGACCGAATTGCGTGGCAGGTTAGCATTTTACGCTCCTTCAATTATTCTTCTGTATGTTATGATTGTTGATGTTAACAAATCTGTTACTGTTCTTTAAGACTAAGGATAAAATTTTTTTTAGTCTTTACTAATTAGTGATTATTCATGATACGATTTTTTTAATTTGTTATTATTACTGTTATTATATACAAAAGACATCCCTGGAGACTCAGAGGATACGTTTGAGATGGCTAAAATGGAGAAAGACATTGGGGTTTATCTGTGGTCGCAATTGGTAACTTGGTCATAGCCTTCACTACTAAGTGAGCTGTAAAAATTAGGGTAAAAATATAAGGTATAATGAGTTGTCCCATGAGCTTGACTCTCTGTAGCAACGTTGCGGCATGTGCTGTCTTCTGCTGCTTAGATTTTGGAACTTGAAAATGCAGCGTCCTTGTACGAAAGATGTTGAGTGGACTGGCCATGTGTTTTATTTTTATTTTTGGTGCTTGGAAAGAAAACTACGTGTTTGCAATTTCTCCTGCATTTGCTTGCTGTGTATATACCCTTCCTTGCCTTCGATTCGGTTAAGCACATTCTGATATTGTTGATGCATGGCTTAATCCCTAAGTATTTAGAGTTTCTGATTGAGAGGGGTTTGGTGCAGCCTTGCAATCCAGCTGTTGGTGGGCCTGCAAAGTCCCAACTTGTTCATGAAGTGGACGCGCTAGGTGGTGAAATAGGGAAGATTGCTGATAGGTAATTTGAAGGAATCATATGTCTCCACTTATAGTTTTTTGCAACTTATTTGCCATAGATTTTGTGGATATAATTATAACTGATTATTCAAAATTCTTCTTTTTGATCAAGGTATTGTTAAAGGTTGTTTTTGCCAATTGTTGGTTATAAATAAGAGTTGATAGGAAAATATTTAAAGTCAAGGGGAAAGTGGCAAGAATGAGTCTTCTGGACTGTTGCAAGATGTTCTTATGTTTGTGTATTCAAAATTATATGAAGATAGGATGAAATAAGAGCCTTAAGGTTCTTAATTGCTTTGTTGGAAAGAAATAATGTGGGTCCATATAGGAGAAGTGAGTTATTGAGTTTGAATTTGATGTGATCTTCTATTGTGGTGCTGTACACTATGCTAAAGCCTCATGTTCCTAAAGAAAGTCGGTCACTTTTGAAACATTAATTTATTTTGTTATAGTTATCTAGTTTTTCCCAGGAATTCACAACTTACACTATATAAATGATATTATTTTTTAATAATTTCCACTACCATATGATGCACCTTTTAATATCACTGTATTAGATATTTACTTTTGTTGTATGCTTTCTTCCTGAGATTCTTGAGTATGTGTTTATAATGATGTACATTTGGGATATAATATACTATGAAGAGCAGTTTTTTTTAGGTTTTTGTGGCTTAACTACACATTTCTACTTATGTTCAGATGTTACTTACAAAAGCGTGTACTCAATGTCTCAAGAGGTCCTGCAGTTCGTGCATTACGAGCTCAGACTGATAAAAGGGAGTATGCCTGGCAAATGAAAAATGTAGTAGAAAGGCAAGTTCATAGCCATAGTTTTTTCTTTTCTTTTGTTATTTGCATGATCTATTTTGCTATACTTAGCTTTCGCTAGCAATCAATCGCATTCACATGCAACAACCAAATGATTCTTTTGATGTAATATTTTTTCTTGTGGGATTAGGGTTACTAATTCTCATAACTTCAGAATCAATGACATAACACCACAGTAATAGGTGTGGGAGATATTTAGATTGGTTCTAGATAGTGAACTTGGCCAAGTTAACAGTCAACGAGATAGAGTTCTAATTTACATATGGCTGGTAGGATAAAACAAATATTTAGGATGAAATAATTTTTTAAAACCCTAGTTATAAAAAGCGTTGGGTTATTGCCCTCAACCCTTTCATATGTCCTGCATGTGGAGTCCTTTTCCGTTAGATGATATTTCCCTTGTCATGTAGATGGCCAGTTTAGTACTAGTGGTTCAAGCCCAGCTCCTAAAAAAGGACTAATGATCTTGTCCTAATATCTTAACATTCAAGATACACACACAACCTTCTAATTTGGAAGTTTAATAACTAGCTAGACCGGTGGAGGAGGTAGCAATTTGGGTCCTTGATATCTCCAAATTTATTTTGGCCTCAGTGTGATCTTTTTCTTCACCTATGATGCACAATACAATATGAGTATTGGATACGACACGTATCCAAAGCAGTGATTTGTCTCATCTTGTAAAATATAATATAGGATATAATACATTCAGATATGTTTAAGTATGTATATATGCATATATATAATTCACAAAATAAAATAAATGTTATTGTAATTCTTTTAAGACACCGTATTAAAATTGAAAATCATTATTAAATATCATCAAAGTCAAACTTATGAAACTCAAATGCATATAAATTTTAGTTTTATACGAACAAGTCGTGATAGTGAAAGTTGCTTCTATCAACATTTTTTATCATCTTGTTTTTTAATTGAGTGGTACTCAAATATCAATTCCTAAAAGTGATTTAATGGAATAAATCACAAAGATTATATATTTTATGTATGTTTAATGTTTGGAAATATATTAAAATAACAATGATGATATACACTAGTGGAATGTTATACATGAGGCTATTTTAGGAGAAAGGGATCGAGGTGTGGGATCCTTGGTACTTGTCTTATTGACATGGGTAATAAATAAGAAACAGACCCTTAGTGATCAAGTCTTTTATTAGATTAAGATTTAACCCAAGGACTATGAGAATTCCTAATACAGGACTATTAGTTGTACCAAAAAGCAACAGTTCTAAATTACGAGCATTCTTTTGACATATATTAAGCACACTTTTATTTTTAATTACAGACACTCCACAGACACGTACTTTAAACATATCTAAGGGTATCTGTGTCCGATACGTCCACGAAACTGATACGTTGGCCTGATGAACTGATTGGTGCATCACAGTTCTTCAAATGTTCTATGCATTTTTCTTGTTTGTTATTTGCCTTAAAGTTTTGTTTGGACTTTATTTTTTGCAGTACTCGAAACCTTTCTATTCGAGAGGCTATGGTCACAGATATTTTACTAGGGAAGAATGATAACGTGGAAGGTGTTTGTACATTTTTTGGAATGAAGTTCTATGCTCAGTCTGTTATTCTTACCACAGGAACTTTTATGAGTGGTAAAATTTGGGTTGGTAGAACTTCTATGCCAGCAGGAAGAGCTGGTGAGTCCGCTTCAGTTGGATTAACAGAAAACCTACAGCGACTTGGTTTTGAAACTGATCGGTTGAAAACTGGAACCCCAGCTCGAGTGGACATTCGCACTGTAAATTTCTCACTATTAGAACCACAGCATGGGGATGAAGAGGTTTGTCCATTTAAACCTATCAGTAGGTTCATTAGATTCAATTTTGGTTCAAATCAGTCTTTGGTTTGTAGTTTGCAAATGGTTTTTTCAGGACTCAATCCAATTGTCACTTCTGATTATGTTAATGTTGATACAACTTAAAGGCCCTAGTAATTTTCTCTCTGGAGAATCTGTCTACCAGCAGGCAGTTGGGCATGATCCAAGATGTTTCTTAAGTTAACTCTTGGATTGCCTCGATTGATAATAGCTTAGATAGCTAAGCAATAATTTTAGCTCTGATAGTTAAAACAAATTATGACACAAAAGTAGAAGTTTACTTTTCCTCTACTGCTGAAAGATAACAATAACACTGAGTTTCTATAATCTGTAATTAAAAACATTTACTCTAACAAAAAGATAGTGTTTCCACATTGTATCTTCATAATTGGCAGGTCAGCTGGTTTAGTTTTGATCCTGAGGTCCATATTGAAAGGGAACAGATGTGCTGCTACCTTACTCGTACAACAAGTACAACTCATCAGATAATACGAGAGAACTTACATGAGACTCCCACTTATGGAGGATGGGTTGAAGCCAAAGGACCTAGATACTGTCCTTCAATAGAAGATAAGGTGCGCTTAAAAAAAGTTACCCTGGCTTTGTTTATTCCAGTTTAATATCTTTATGTCTAGAATTAACTTTAACAGTCAATTCAATCCATACTCCTGAAAAACCTGAACCATTTAGAGAAAGGGGTCTGAAGCATCATATACTTGAATCGTTTGTATTTTTTTCTGATGTGATGTATTGTTCACTTTTAGATTGTAAGATTCCAAGATAAAGAGTCCCATCAGATATTTCTTGAACCCGAGGGTCGAAATGTGCCTGAGCTCTATGTGCAGGTAAGTTATACTTTAGTATACTCTTATTACCCACTTTTCTGTAACCGAATGAAACTTGACATTTCTTTTGCAAGTGGGGGTTGGGGTTGAGTGGGCGTTTGAATACAATGATATGATGAAGATTCATTAGCATACCGAGACGGGTTGTTCCTGAAAAAATGATAATCAAGCACAAAAGCTGTCATAACAAGTACATTTTCCTATTAAGGGATTGATGCATGGAATTTAGAACTATTGAAGCATCCCTGCGCCCATGATCCAAATTTTGTCACGTTCTTTCATATTTGGTAAATAGACAATTCACTATGATACAAGAGAAAGACACGAATGCAAGAATACAAGTAGTCAAAAGCTAAAAAAATTAAAACAAAAATGAAAGGAATAAAACAACTAAGAACAAGAGACATGCAGCACAGCATGCTAATATCTCTGTAGGTCTAACAAAGAAACCCCCACAAAAAGGCACCTATTCAATCCCCAATGAATTCTGGAGTAAAACATTAATTAATGGACTATGGACTAAGTGGGTGCTATTTTCTAGACTAGGAGTAAAGGAGTGCAACTTCCTAACTACTAATTCCTAAGAGTATTGAATGCAATTTACTATGTGATACACGAACCTCATTAGATTCTAACAATGCCAAAACCTTTTAGCAACTCTGCTAGAGTCAAATCGTCTAAAATCAAGACATTTGAACTACTGCAGATCCTTTGTTTAACATCAATAAACTGTTACACTTGGATATTTTGAAGCACAGCAAACTTTATGACACAAGTGAGAACATATAAACCAGAAAGAGTTGAAAAGTTGTGTTTTGTTGTCTTGGCTGATGGAAAAGGATGTAATGGGTTGAGTTGAAGCAGGTTGTGGGAGAAGATAGCATTGAACAAGTTAAAGTCAAAATATATATTTGACGCTCAATGACAGGTAAATTTAGGGTCATAGGATTTATAAAAGTAAAAGTATAACCCTCCCTCTCTTTTGTTGCCATTTTCTAGTTCGGGAAATTCTTTTTTGGGGAAGTAGGTGGTAGTGCTAATGGCTTGTCTCACCTCCTTTTTATCTTGAGAGAGTTCTGCCCTCCAACTTTGTGCTCTTTTCTTTTTCTTGATGAAATTAGCATACAGGAACTGTGGAATTCCACTTATAAATGGTCGAAGTTTGTATGGTTGATGCTTTCTATCTTATAGGGGTTCTCAACGGGTTTGCCAGAGAGATTACAATTACCTTTGCTGAGAACTTTGCCTGGACTTGAGAAGTGTTCAATGTTGAGGCCTGCATATGCTGTGGAATATGATTATTTACCTGCTCATCAGTGTGCCCGGTCTCTGATGACAAAGAAAATTCAAGGATTGTTCTTCTCTGGTCAGATAAATGGAACTACAGGCTATGAAGAAGCTGCCGCACAGGTATTATTTAAAGTTCATTTGTACTTTTAAATAATACTTTGTAATTTCTTGGGTGTTGTGAATTGTGAGTTGTATCATGATTTGATATTTCTTGGCTATCTGAGCTTCCTTCTAATCTAGCAAGCTTTCAACCCTCTATGCTATTCTTTAGGGCATTATTTCTGGTATCAATGCTGCTAGACATGCAGATGATAAGCCACTTATTGTTCTTGAGAGGGAGAGCAGTTATATAGGAACATTAATTGATGACCTAGTAACCAAAGACCTGCGTGAGCCTTACCGTGTGTTAACCAGGTAAGCTAACTAAAGATAACATTTATGTGGCTTTATTCTGTTTCTTCTTTCTTGACATATAAATTGAAATTTTCCTTCCGCATGTTAGTCGATCAGAGCATCGGTTACTCTTGAGATCTGATAATGCTGATAGCCGTCTCACACCTTTGGGTCACGAAATAGGATTGATAGATGATAGACGCTGGAAACTGTATCAGGATAAGCAAGCTCGGATTTCTGGGGAAAAGAAGCGATTAAAAACTGTCCGGATTTCAGGTTGGTTTTTTCACTATGCTTGTGTGGCAACCATTCTTGGAAGGGGTTTATTTAAAAATGGACTGAAAAAGTTTATCAGTTTGGGGAAACAAGATGGCAACATCTGCGCATAATAACAAAGTCTTTTAAATGTTGATGCTTCTCAAGTCAAATCAAATTGTTGTTTTTGTTATTAAGTTCTATTATTTTAAAATATTTTCTTAAAAAATATTTTAATAAATTACAGGACATGATGGTTGACTGTAATATAACTTATTCTTACTTCTGTGGTATCCACTCCCTTCGTTTTCCTATAATCTTTGACTAACAAAATGTAATACAGATAGTGGGTTTTATAAAAATTTTGGAGCTTTAAATCTTCACTCTTCTGCACTTTATGCAGTCACAAAATATTTTACATAAGGATTGCAGTTTAAAATGCAATTATACTACTTTTAATATAGTCTGGTAGATACTTCATGCTAGTGTTAATAAAAGTCCAAGTTATTTATGATTACTATTCTCCATTCTGTAGGAAAAATATGTTTTTTTTTGTACAGTTGGAGTACATCTTTATATTTATACCGATTTTCCTTAGTTGTATGCTTCCCTTCAAATACTTGCTCTGCTGTATATTATGTGGAGATTTAATTTGGCTAATTATGAATTATAGCTACTCCCCAATTTTCTCATCAGGAGGGGATTTGGCTGCTGAAGTCACTAGTCTGTCTGGCCAGCCCGTGAAGGACTCCTCAACATTAGAAAGCCTTCTTAAGAAACCACACATACAATATGAAATTCTTGATAAGCATGGTTTTGGCGACAAAGGCTTATCAAGAATGGAGAAAGAATGTGTTGAGATTGATATAAAGTACGAAGGTTTCATCTTACGTCAGCAAAGCCAACTTCAACAGGTATCTATTACACTTGTGAATGAGTTAAAGTGAATACCTTTTTACTTTTTGTTGACCCCAAAATCCCAATCGTTTGTTACACTTTTGAGAACTTCAGCTGCGTATTTAATGCAAATTTCATTGTTATGGTGGATTTACCTATAGTTGGCTGCTCAACATCATAGACCACTTCCCGAAGACTTGGATTACTATGCAATGACAACGTTGTCTCATGAAGCTCGCGAAAAACTTTCCAAGGTTTGTAAGTTATATAAATTAATCAGTATAGATTTTGATTAATTACTGGTATGTTCGGTAGGGAGGAAAGAAATAGAGTGAAAGAGAAAAGAAAGGAGGAGAAAGAGATAAGAAAGAAGTAAAAAAAGAGGTTGTGGTTGAAAAGAAATTATGTTAAATTTATTTTTTTTAAATTGTTCAATTTATTTTAATAATTTTATTTATTATTATTTTTATTTTATATATTGTTTGTATAACAAGCAAAAGAAAAAAAATAAAAAATACAAACTACCATAATCAATTATAGGGAGGTCATAATCGACTATCGCATGTGAAAAGTAGCAACACTACTTGTTTTTTCAAACAATAGATTATGTTGCAGCTGCGCTCTCTTTCCATGTCTTTCTCTCCTGTTTTGGGTAGTGTGGGCTAAGTTCTTTTTTGTAACTTTCTACTTTCTTTCAAAGCCGTCCCTTTCCCCTTCGTTTCCACTCTTTCTTTCTCTTTTCCTCTCTTTCAATCTCTTCCAAACTAAACCCTACAAGTAGGGGTGGCACAAACTGAGTTTCTTCATTCGTAGGTCCACAACTTCACTGCACAAATTGAGTTGTAATGGAAGAATAATAATGAATTTGCTAGAAATATGATTTGATTATGTTAAAGATATGATATCATTTGATATAGAAATATTCTAAATATTTCACATTATTAGATATTGATTGTGTTCCTTATTATTGTATCTCTTGTTGCTTTCATTTTCTCTTTTCTCAACATGCTACCTATTTTGTCACTAATATTTTCAATGCTAAAGATATGAGTGTAATACCATAGGTTATGAAATATTCTCCATGATGTAACTTACTCTCTTTTACTTGGCGACAATGTTATCTCAATGATTTCAGGTTAGGCCTCAAACCATTGGTCAGGCAACCAGGGTAGGTGGGGTAAGCCCCGCTGATATTACTGCTTTACTCATTGTGCTCGAAGCCAGACGGAGGAAAGCTCAAGAACAGAGGAGGTACAAAATGATGAATGCCGTTCAAGCAAATAACCAAGCTGAGATGCCTGAAGTTTCTTTGACTGAAAAAGTGAGCTCTTGATAAGTTTTCACGTCACATTGATACCTGACCATTCTACCAATTTTGATATTCAGTGTGCCACATTATATATATGCGGTGTAAAGGCCGGAAAATCGTTGTGTCATAGATTTATAGATTAACAGAAAGGGAAAGGATCTAATTGTATTTTTTACTTCATTTGACAATTTGACATGATTAATAAAATTTAAACATATTATTTGTTGATATAAATGTCAATTCTTTTTAAAGTAGACATGCTCTTTTAGTTTATGAACTTTTTTAAGTAGAGGTCTCAATATTTTCCATTCATGTAGATTTTAATCGTTGTAATTTTTTGCTCGGTATTATTAAAGCATTGGGCCTATTATTTTCAATTATTGAAGTACCATTGTTCATTCAGAGTTTGCACCAGTGAAATTGTGAGGATTTATTTTTAAAAAATTAAAGTAGAACCAATATGTAAATTGTAAGAAATTATACATTATTGTTTATTTTATCCTTTTATTAGCCGGCTCTCTGTGGTGCTGGTGGAATCAACGTGGGAACTGAACTTGTACTAAATTTTAATGCAGAAGAAACTTACGCCCATCTGATAAGGAAAATATCTTTTACAACAACCTTTTTAAAATAAACTACTTTACAACTTTTTAATAATAATAATAATATTGACGTGTACTAATACGGTATTATCCTATAGCTTGTCAATTTTGGGTATTTTGTATGAATAAACATAACTTCTATAAAGAATGGGTTTTCAATGTGAATTAGCAGCATATGTATGAAACAAACCATCTCTAACCTCAACTTGGATAACCATAATTGGAACCCGCTTCCCTCTCTCTTTCTCTGTCTTTGTGGGCGTGTTCGTTCTATCGTTAACACCATTTTAGGTTAACAAACTTTTGAACATGCCTTCCATTTGAGAAAATTTCCCATTTTCAGGCTTCCTTGCAACTGCTACACCAGAAGAAATCAGAACTGGGCACCTCCGATTGCAACCTGCTTCTCACCCCATGCCACCCCAATGATCCTTCCTCCACCATTAACCCCTCCTCACCACTGCCTAAAATGGATGAAGATAAAGAGGAAATCCTGAACATTTGAACATTATTCCTAAACACAAATGCCTGTGTCTGATCCTAGTTCTGGGCGCACGTTCATATGGATCATAAGTGGTCTTTTGTTCATCTCTATAGTGGCAGGAGGTGCATGCCTTGTGGCATACATGCTCCTTCCTGAATCAGAAGCAGCATCATCTTGGATACCCGAAATTGGGGTCGCATTGGTTTGCCTACCATGGCTCTTTTGGTCGCTCACCTTCCTATACAGAATCTTCTCAAGGATTTTTGGATACAGAGTTAGCATTGGCGGAGGTGGAAGCGGAGGAAATTGGGTTCCTGCAAATTCAGATGTGGAGGTCGCACCTCAGGCAAAAGGTGGAGACTTAAAGAGGGAATCTTCTGTTGCTTCACACGAGAGTGAAATGGCACTTGCAAAATCTATGGCCACATGATCTTTATGGCCTCATTCTTTATAGCCTTTACCTTTTATTTTACGTTCAGGTTCTCTCTGGGGTCACCCTATTTCATCATGCCTCTTCATCTCACTACCAATCTCTAATCCTCACCATGCATCTTCACCTCACCAGGGATGCATGCATGCATGCATGCATTTCAATCACAGAATACAAGTTCTTTTTTTCTTTATGTATATATAGCTTTTAGGAAACTTTTGACATGGTTTTTTATATATAAACAAATGTAAATTTCAACGATAGTTCTCTTTTTCCTTCTTTGAAATATGTAGTTATTATTGATTCATTATAATGTCCCTGTGTTAGCACAACTTGATGACTGTTTCCCTTCTCTTTCATCTCTTCTCTTGTTTTTCATTCATTTTTGTTGAGTATGTTTAAGGGAGACAAAGAGGAATAGATGTAGATTTGTGTAACAGTAGAATTAATGAACAACAAAGAAGAAACAAATTAAAACTAATTAATTGAAAGTTGTTAACATAAAAGGAGTCATTGCATCTTTGCTACATAATCATTCATGAGATTAAGAACCTTCAAAACCATGATTCGAAAGTAAAGATTCAAAGTAATCTCAGATTATCTCACTAATCTTAATCTTTGGTTTATGTTCCCTTTTTCAGTCCAAATTTATATTTAACAATAAATATAAAACATTAATTCTAAATAACTCATAAATTAATTGAACTTTTATTGATTACTTTTTTCCTTGATATGAATTTCTCTGGTTTACTGTGTCAAACGCTATACATCTGATTACATTATTTATTGTTGTGAGATAAATAGTTTTAGTTCAGCTAAACTTACTTTTAATACGATTTCCAAATAATCTATCGATTAGAACCAAGAAGTAAAATATGGAAAGTATATGGATGTGAATGTGAATGAATGAGAAAAAAAATTGCTGTAAAAAATAAAGGATTAATTGAGTTGAATTGCAAGATAAATTGAAATTAAGCCAGGCAAAATTACATTTTAAAACGAGTACCATATTTTCAAAGTCATTATTACCTATTCAATCAATTAACAACTACTTAGTTATTACTTGTAAAAGTTAATTTAAATATTATTATTATATATTTATAATAATAGCAGAGTGAAAGGGATATGAAATTAAAACAAATTATATCTTTAATAACAGTATAAAATATATCATATAAAATATTAATTCATTGAATATGTTTTAATTGGAAACTTTTCTTACGAATAACATTTGAAGTATTTGTCTTTTTTTATACATTTTATTATTGTTTTTCAACTAAAGCATGATGTGTGAAAACAACGGTCATATAAAATTAAATAAAGAAATCCTAAAATCTAATTGAAAGTATTAAATAGTTAAAGATTATTAGATTTTCTAGTTACTTTGAACCAAAAAAATAAAATTTAAAAAATTGTAAAATAACTAACAATAATAAAAAAAATGAAAGAAATTTAAAAAAAGTTATAATACTGAGATTTTTTTAGACATTAAGATATGTTAAGATTTTTTTTTTGACTAATAAAATATGAGATTTAGACTAATTTTAAGTAATTTTTAATAATAAAAAAATGAAACAATCCAGTGTGATCATTAACGTTAAATAGGAAGTGCAAGAGGAACAGCTAAGAGTATGTTCCTTCCCTAACCTTGTTCAAATTCAAATATATAAAAACAAAGCGGGAGAAGAGAAGAGAAGAGAAGAAGCAACAACAATGGCTAACAACAAGAGCTCGAAGAAACCAATAAGTCTCAATGACAGTCACTATCGCTTCCTCCTAGATCATTCCGCTCCTCCCAAACCCCCTTCCAAACCTTTCGGTAATCTTACGCTTTTTTTCTCTTTTCTCTTTTCTCTTTTCCCTTTTCCCATTTCAATTTCTTTTCTCATATTTTCCTCAGATGAAGAATCGATCGACTCCTCCACGCGTAAACAACAAAACCAAAGCATCCCCCTATTTTCCGCAATCACCGACTTCGATTCTCCAATCGGTACTTTCATTCTACCACCCTATCTCGCTGTTTACTTCTCACGCTTATTCTCACCTTCTTATTACTGTTAGGGTTAGTCTCCGACGAGAAACAAGAACCGATCAAGCTACATCAAGCAGAAGAAGTTGTAGCTCCGTCCTACGATATTTCTACTATTAGTAAGTGTTTTATTTTCTGCTTCACTTCAATCTCAAATCATCACCGTCGTTACAATATGCCACACTCGAATATTGGTATTATTAGGGCAGAACTCGGAGAAGAAACACGAACCAATCCTCTTTCGAGAAGAAGAAGAAGAAGATGCACCCGACGTGGTTAGTTCTTCATCTGGTAAGTGTTATCTTCTCTGGTTAACATTAGTTTGCAATCAGCACCGTCGTGACAATCTAGTTCACTTGATTATTTTGGTTGTTAGGGCAAAACTCGGATGAGAAACACGAACGGATATCTTTTGAAGAAGCTCCATCCGACGTGGTTGATTTTTCCACTAGTAAGTGTTGTCTTCTCTGCCTCACTTTAATCTGCAATCAGCACTGTTGTTAAAATTGTTGTTGTTGTTATATTTTTTTTTCAGAGGAAGAAAGGAAGACGAAGGTGAAAGTACAGGGGCGGCGGCGCCTCTGCAAGGTTGTGCATGAAGACGCTGGAAAAAGCGTGGCGGTTGACGAGTCCAATTTTGATGAACTGATCGACCTTGATTCGCCGATTCCGGTGCCGAGAAACGTCATCCAGATTGAGGAGAGTGGGGGCAAGAATGAAATTAGGGATATTTTGACTGAACTGAACGCCAAGTTTGAGTTGCTATCGGTTGAGAGGAAGCCGAGGCCGAAGCGTGTTGAGGGTTTGGTTGAAGGTAAAGCAAGTTATGACGACGAGGGTGCGGAGTATGGGAGTGCTGGGTCTTCGTTTTCTCCGCAGCAGGAGAGCTTGTCTGAGGGTAATAAGAATGATGGTGGCGACTGTATTGAGTATGATTCCGAGGATTCTGTTCAAGTGATGGATAATTTTGTGCCGGAGAATGATGGTTCAATAACTCTGACTGGCCCCAGATCAACTTATAAGTTGCCTGCTAAAATTGCGAAAATGTTGTATCCACATCAGCGGGAGGGGTTGACGTGGCTCTGGTCTTTGCATTGTCTGGGAAAAGGGGGAATCTTGGGGGATGATATGGGTTTGGGGAAAACAATGCAGGTAAGGAAATGAATAGCAGAACCTTGAGAAATTGTATTTTGCAATTGCTGGTATATGATTGCTAATACTGGATAGTTCTTTCAGATCTGTGGCTTTCTAGCTGGACTGTTTCATTCTCGTTTAATAAAAAGGGCATTGGTTGTAGCTCCGAAAACATTATTGCCCCATTGGATCAAAGAATTGTCAGCTGTGGGTCTATCCGAGAAGACAAGAGAGTGAGGCTTCCTCACTTCATTCATCGGAGTGGTTTATCTATAGCATGCAATGTTGAAACATTTCTGCTCTAATAACAACAATTATTTGTCCTTTCCTGCAGATATTTTGGAACTTCTACAAAACTCAGAGAATATGAACTTCAGTACATACTTCAGGTTCTGGATGTTTCTTGTTTTTTTTTTTTAATTAAACTGGAAATTTCTTGAAATTGAATTCTTGGGGCTCAATATTGTCAGGATAAAGAAATATGTAATGTTTTTGTGTGTAACTTAAAACTGAGCTTAGGAATTGGAATGAAAACTATTTCATGGGAGGGGTAGCTGCCTCAATTTATTTAGGCAAGTAATACCGATTTAAATTTTGTTCACCAGTGGTCTTTTAGTTGATTGTTGGAGAATGGTGGTATTTGGATCTATTTAAGTTCTTTGTTTGTGTCAATCTTCAACTATATTCTCATGTCTCCTCTTCTAGGACAAAGGAGTTCTTCTCACAACTTATGATATTGTCCGCAACAATTCTAAGTCCTTACGGGGGAAAAATTATTTAGATGACGAGGAAAGTGAAGATGACGCTACCTGGGACTACATGATACTGGATGAGGTAAAAGTGAGCTTGTTTTATTTAGAACTTATTTAATATTGGGTACTTGGTTTGTCTACCTGCAGTCCATTAACCTTTTCCTCAGTAGCTTTTGGATCTTGTATTTCTCAGATGATCAATGAAACAAATTACTAAAGAAAAATTTGATTTGTATACGGTTGGTTGAATAGAAGATATGCGTGGGAAAAATTTAATTGATTCCTTTCTTAATTTCAAGAACCTAAGCACCTTTACTTGTAAGAGATTGCATATCACCAATTGAATGAACAGTGGAGTCTGAATTTTTCTCATGCATATTTTGCCTTACTGTCTTTGTTTCTCTCTAAGTACTGCTTTAAATTTGTAAATAATTAATGTAGTCAGTTTGCATTTTGACCCAAAGAGACAGATAAAGCTTCCAAATAGCAGGAAAGGGGCGAATCAAATTTGGAAAATTGAGCAGACAAGTCTGTTAAATTAGTTATAACAGAAGCAACAAATGTATAAGTATCTGTTATTCATGGTTGCAATCTATGCTGTATTGCTTATCTAGACATTAAGAAAATTATATGTCATTAATAACGGGTTCCAAAATTTCGGTCTGAAATTTGACTTGTGTGTAGTCTTATCTGGTATGCTAAAGTAAAGTAATCAGCTCACCTTTTACGCTTCTTGTTGCATATTTAACTAGTGGGGACTTTTATGAGACTGCTTCAGAGTATTTGATGATGATGATGTTCGTTCTGTAGTGGGCAGAAATTTCAGCTATATGGCATTTAATTTAAATACTTATATTAAACTTGTTGCAAAAGGTTTTAATATTTCCTTGTTTTCAAAATTTTTCTTAACTTTAGGGGCACCTTATAAAGAACCCAAGCACACAGAGGGCTAAAAGTTTGCTTGAAATACCAAGTGCTCATCGCATTATCATCAGTGGCACACCGCTGCAAAATAATCTTAAGGTATTATATGTTCTAATTTTCTGTTTTATAATCACCAAGATTTTTTTATTATATCTTTCTGTTTTTATTTTTTGTAAATGTTTCTAGTTTATGTTATTTTGCCATGTTTAACGGTTGTCATTCTTAAAACTTCGTAACAGGAGTTGTGGGCATTGTTCAATTTTTGTTGCCCAGAGTTGCTTGGTGACAACAAATGGTAATGATAATTTTCAGGCTACATTCTTAATTTGGTTAAGGTGTCATAACATAAAAATTATAACCTATCAGGTTCAAAGAAAAATTTGAAAAGCCCATACTCCGTGGAAATGACAAGCATGCTTCTGACAGGGAAAAACGTGTTGGTTCATCTGTAGCACAGGTAAGGATTATTTGTGTTCCAAAATATAGTTCATGGGACTTGGCCTTTGGCTTTGGATGGCGAATAGTATGTATTACGTTGTCTTTGTTCTTGAGCTTACATAATAATACACACAATGAAAAGTATATGAATATGATTGGATATGCTTTCTGTGCTTCTACGTCAAGCTGTTCCTTTGTCAAGCATTATATAATGGATTTTATTGTAAATTGTAATTTATATTTATGCAGTGATCTCTCATATTATGATCGTCAATTAACAACAAGTTTTGCTTTGACTTAAGTGTTATGACTGCTACTTTTTCACTAGGAACTAAGAGATCGTATTCAGCCTTACTTTTTAAGACGTATGAAGAGTGAGGTTTTCAGTCAAGGTGATGAGAAAACAACTGCAAAACTTTCTCAAAAACAAGAGCTCATTGTGTGGCTTCGATTGACCAGCGTTCAGGTTAATATGCAATTCTTTCTTGTTTTTCACTATATCTTATGAGGTTAATCTTACAAAATTTCGATAACTTTGTTTAATTTATATTTCATGTAGCGTTATCTTTATGAAGCGTTTTTGAAGAGTGAGATTGTTCTCTCAGCATTTGATGGCTCACCATTGGCTGCCCTTACGGTAACTTTTGTCATTTATTTGTGCTACTCTCGTTTTTGTTTTGTTCATATATTCTGTTCTTGTATTCCTTTTTATATAGTAATACTTTTGTCTTCTGAAAAATTTTAAACGGATCAGATTTTAAAGAAAATATGTGATCATCCACTTCTGTTGACAAAGCGGGCAGCTGAGGATATGTTGGAAGGGATGGACTCAATGCTAAAGCCAGAAGAAGCTAATGTTGCAACAAAATTGGCAATGCACATAGCCGATGTTGCTGACACAGATAGGTTTAAAGATGAACAAGACGTGTCATGCAAACTTTCCTTCATTATGTCATTGTTGGTAAGTTCTGGTCATGCACTTTATATACTGCTGGTTGTACTTCTTTGCATAATATTATAGTTGTTATTCTGTGCTGTAGGATAATTTGATCCCAGAAGGGCATTGCGTGCTTATATTTTCTCAGACTCGCAAGATGCTTAATCTTATTCAGGTTGGTTGAGAAATTATTTTGAAATGCTTTTCATTTATTTCGTCTATGAATCATGGATTGGTCAAACAGTTGTTCAACGGTTTCATGTACGTCAGTGGATTGTCATGTCTGGAAATGCACAGTTAGTGGTTTCATAATCTTTAGTTCTAATGATCGTTAGGTATTTATTGGAGGACGTTCAAAGTTCGTTGTCTCGTTATTTTAATATATGTTTTTCTATAAGAGTTGATTTAGGGGTTTTCTTCTGCTTGATTATAGGAATGCCTACTATCCCAAGGTTATGACTTTGTACGAATTGATGGCACAACAAAAGCCGATGACAGACTAAAAATTGTTAATGTAAGTGCTTTGCACATTTCACTTAGAAACCTTGGTAATTCCCTAAATGTTCTTTTGTCTTAAGGGCACCCGTTGTTTGGATTTCAGGATTTCCAAGAAGGCGGTGGAGCTCCTATATTTCTCTTGACGTCTCAGGTTGGGGGTTTAGGACTTACGCTTACAAGAGCAGATCGTGTGATTGTTGTTGATCCTGCTTGGAACCCAAGGTGTGTATTGAAGTATACCTTTCCACTTTAAATTTGTTCTAAATTTACTGTAAAATATAAAAAAAAAAGAAGTGGAATTATTGGTATTTTCTGATTTAGGAACTGTTATCCGCTTAAATGGTCTCTGCCAAGTCAGTAAATAAATGACTCATTAACTATTATTTGAACATCGTTAACTTCCAGGGTACTGAATTCTTGCTAAAACACTTTTTACCTACTTTCACTAGTATGTTTGAGAAGATTATTTTAGAACTGTGTAGTGTAAAAGTGATGAAAGATTATCTTTTATTTAATTTTTTTTTCTGGTGAATTGGTAATTAAGATATTGTCGTTTTGGTACTCGGGAGAGTAAAAGTAGCTAGATAAAGTGAAAGTGATATTGAGTAGTATGATTATGGATCGGATTTGAATATTTGGATTTATTTTTCACCTACAAATTACAATTTGATTCATTCCTTGTGGGAGGTAATTTACTCATGTTGTTTTTAAAGCACTATGATTTTTTTTGTTTCTACCAGTACGGATAATCAAAGTGTTGACCGTGCATATCGAATTGGTCAAAAGAAAGATGTCATTGTATATAGACTGATGACGTGCGGAACTGTTGAAGAAAAGATCTACAGGAAACAGGTAATTTTTCCCCTTGTCATTATTTTTGTAGAGTATCAATGCAAACATATACATATATATACACGCGCACATGCATGAAGAAACACGAAGTGCGTGTGGGTTATGTATGTCATTGTTTTGATTGAATTACATGGCAAAAAAATGTGGTTAAGACAGATCGACTTTGTTCGTACAAATTGCATGTTTATAGGTATATAAGGGAGGATTATTCAAAACTGCTACTGAGCATAAAGAACAGATTCGGTACTTCAGCCAGCAGGTACAATTTTGTGGGACGTATTATTAGTTAAGAAATGCACTTGCATGTTCAAAAAGGTGTGATTTCATGTAATCTTCCATTCATCCCTTGCAGGATCTTAGGGAACTTTTCAGCCTTCCAAAAGAAGGATTTGATGTATCTGTTACACAAAGGCAATTGAATGAGGAGCACGATCGTCAATATACATTGTAATGAGTCTAAAATTTAGAAAGTGTTTTCGTATAATTTAATTAGCACGTGCTTTGACTTTTCTCACTTACGTACGGTGAGGTACATCGGTGCTTTATGCTATCTTGTTTAAATTTTCTCATTTTGGTGTTCACCTTGGAAATTTAATATGATAAAATAGTGTATTGAGGAACTGCCTTTTTTTCAGAACAAAAATCTATTTTTAAAAATAGAACCTTACGGAAGCTGTTAAAAATGTAATTATTTATTCCTTTCAAATAAGTTGAGTCTAATGAATCGTAAATTGAACTCAATCTTTTTGTTTTCATCTTACGGAGTATTTGAATTTCGTGTAGTGATGACTCTTTGAAAGCACATATAGAGTTCTTGAAGAGTCAAGGCATAGCTGGGGTTAGTCACCACAGTTTACTCTTTTCAAAGACAGGGCCGCCGGTTGGTGCTGAACCTGAGGATGATGAAGTTACAAGGTAATGCTTTGTGGACATGGTCCTACTTTGGGTGAGAAAATCCACCAAATGGGTCACTTCATGTACGCCTGCATTGGCCTACGGCGGTTGCCTGCGTGTTTTATTTATTTTGTAATATTTTTTTCGCTTGTTAGATTTCTTTTAACTTGTGCTTTTTCAACTATAAATCTAAAAGAAAATTGCAAATAAATTTAATTTTTTAATCGTTTGATCCGTGAACTCTTTGTTTATGTGGATCAACTTGCGTCGGCCTGTAACTGAAAATGCTATTATTTTTAGGTTTAGTTGTATACTCGTTCTTGTTCACTATTAATGTTTACAAGTTCTTTATCAAACCTAAAGCTCCATCAATGCAATGGTTGCAGGAATTATGGGACTAGATATATTGGGACCTCAAGATCATCTTCGAATGACCACATTACTTATGGGTACGAGGCTATCATTGCACTATTTTTAGAAATTCGAGGATGCCTTTTGGTTTAGATTTGATTGTTTCCATTTGTGCTTTAAAGCAGCTCCGAGTTTGCATTTAATCCTAAGGATGTTGCCACAAGGAAAGAAGAATCTTCTCCTAGCAGTGCTGGTAGCAGTGGTGGTAAATTGACCGAGTCAGAAATCAAGGATAAAATTAATCGGCTATCTCAAACACTCTCAAATGCGGTATGCTTTTCTCTTTTAGGTGGTTAAATTATTATTCTCTACTCTGGTTATCATTCGTTGTCGAGCTATAGTAATTTTGGCTAAGAATCTCAGAAGTGACCAAATTGTACTACTACGTTTTATGCCGTTCATTGTCTGTCTAGCTGTCCATTTGGAAGATGACTTGTTAGGTAGGTAGGTATATTAAGTCAAGTATGGAAATGGGAAATGGTTATTACCCAAAGTACTCATTTCAAAAACCAACCTTAGAAATGGAATAGTGGTGTGGATTGACTGACTAATTCTGAATTGAGATATAGTGGACTGATTATATTGTATCCGTTTAACCTTTTCAGGCTATGATTTCTAAGTTACCTGACAGGGGTCAGAAACTCCAGAAACGGCTTGCCGAGCTTAGTTTAGAGCTGGCTGAACTGGAAAGTGAAAGAAATGTGATTGATTTGGATGATTTTACCACTGAATTTCAACGAGGGTTGAATGTATAGCTTTTCCGTAGAAAACATAAAATTACAGAAGCAAATTGTTTTGTCGAACTTGTTGAAGAGTCAGCCATCTAATTTAAAAAGCTTCCAATGCTTCGTTGGTAAGAAAATACAAAGGTTTGTCCATTAAGATTTTATTATATAGAATTTATTCCGTAAATTTAATTTAAACATTAAAAGCGCTTGGTCTACTGTTATTTTTATAAAATCACATGATTTGTTAATTTTGAATTATTTATAATTAATTACGTGCATAATTTCAAGGTTGTTTTGTCATAATATATTTTTAAAATATTTAATATCTTTAGAAACACTTGTAACTTCAAGGTTGTGTTAAAATATTTTTAAGATCTATTAATTGTTGACTATTTTAAATGTTTACGTACTGGACTTGGTTATGGTTATCATAATTTAATGTAATATGTAATTTAAATCTAAAAGGACTTGGTGTAACGGGTAGCTTTTTTACTGTTGTGACATGGGAGTAAAGGAGAAAATTACAAGATAATCTGTTCTCTATTATATAAATTAGAATAGTTATAATTATTTAAAAAAATATATAAGTGAATTTTTAATAGAAACGTTTATAAGAATTTTTCTATAAGATCATCATGCTAAATGCTCCATAAATTTTCTCAATAGTTATGTATAATTGTGAATTTAGGGTGAGAGTTAATTTTTTAGAAGAAAGAAACATTTAAGTCCTCTATTTTTAATTTTCTTTATAAATAAACACCTTAAACTTAATTGTATCATAATTATCTTCGTTATCATATCTATAAATAGGCCTTTTAAGCTTTACTTTTATTTTAAATATAACTTTATTATAACTATTTCTTAAAACTTATTGATTTAGAAATAGGATTTTTAGAATAGCTTTGACTTAAATTTTGTTCATTAATACTTTCTGTTCATTTTCTTGGTCACATTCAATGTTTGATATTTATCAGCTCTGTTTGCGTAATGTTGTGCCTTTTTTACATATTAAGAGGTGATGAACTATTTGTCATGTTATCTGTTTTGTTAACTGCTAGACATTTCTAAATATTTAGGAGGTTGTTTTCAATTTTTCATATTTTAAGTTAGTGTCTGGGAGAGACGATCATGATTGTTCAATTTGGACGTCTCGATAAGTTTGGACGTTCATTTAAATGTTAGTTTGTCAAATTGTTCCAAGTATCTCTATGGTTGATTTAGATGACTAAATCCTAAATATTTAGTTGAGACCTAATGAATACACCAAACTAATTGAAGTTTGGACTGAAAATGCAATCAATTTCTTGTTGGATCATATGAAATTCTAGTCACATCTAAATCGACGAACTTATTTAAAAAAAATGAAATTATGTTATATTGATATCTATTGTCATTTCATATACTAATATTATAGCATTATGTATATTTAAAATTTTGAGTGAATTTGTTAAATTATATCTATATTAGAACTAGATTTATGTTAATACATTTATCACGGAATAAAAGAGATCTTGTGACCCTCAAAAATATTAAAGCTAGAGGACATGAATATTGCTTTATTAAAACTAGACGAACATTTGATCATTGAACATGAAATACACATGCTTTTGAAGTTTAATATCTATCCGTACTTGGTCTTTAATAAGATCAAATGACATGTAACCCTCCAAGCATTTAGATTTGAAGTTTGAGCTTCTTCACAATTGTTTTCTAAAATCGAAATCAAATAGTAATTTTAGGATTTTAAAAATGTTTGTTTAATATATTTCCATGATCATGTTAATTTGTATTTTTAATATTATGTTAAAGAGTAATGATACTTTGATGTAAAATATAATTATTTGACAACTAAATAAATTATTATTTTATTATAATATAATAATTTATCCTAAAAAGTAGTTGTATTTTAAGAATGAGAGTGTCAAAAGATTATTATTGTATTTTAAAATAATTTTTATAAAAAAATATTTATCTTGTGCTTTACGTAGTAGTAATCTCTATATAAATTAGAATAACTAAATTTACTGAAGGGGAATATTTCTACGAATTATTTTTGAAAGACTATTTTTATGGAAATATGTTTAGAGCTATAATTAACGAAATAATTCTTCCCAAGTGAATTGTTTTTTAAGGTTTTTCTTTGGTTAATTCATATGTATTAAATGTAAAAAGTTTTACCTTGTCAAACTACCAATTAGACATCAAGATCATACATACAAATTTGCAATTAAATTTAACTTATATGCATTATTTACTTTGTTCCTTAACTTTCCATTTGTTTTAATATATCATTTTTCTGTTTATTTTCAAATTAATTATTTATATTTTTAAAAACTCAATAATAAAAAATATTTTTTTTATCATTGTAAACTGCGTTGATCTAAATTAGAATTTATACACTTAAAACAATTTTCATTATACTATTTAGTTATGTAAATAATTATCTACGTGGATTATACATCCTAATGCTCCTTTTATTTCTACTTTCTAATTTATTTTCTGTAATAAAATATGTATGAAAATAGAGAAATGGATTATTTTCAATATTATGTATACAAATTTTTGAAAATAAAAATATATGAAAAATAAGATAATGATTAAAAAATGCACAAGTAAGCTATCCGCAAAATATTAATATTGAATGAAAAAAGGAAAACAAATTCAAATGTTAACTAGTGGACCCAAAAACTATGTCACTGTTATGTTCTGATGCCACACTACACAGTAGAGAGAAGGATACAGTGTTGTGTTATGCACATTTGAGTTAAAGTGGGTTGACTTGACTCACTTAACCACTTTCTTTCCTACAATGTATCTCTCTCTCTGCTTCCACCCACTTGGAATTCTCTGTTGGTTTTCCACAACAAAACGCGTTTCACAATCTTAGAATTTCCCACATCGTAACTACCCAATTCACTTCAGGTAGGTATGCGTCTTTATCATTCAACATTTCCTAGACTTAGACTTAGCCTCTGTAGTGGAAGATCATCATTTGGGTTCGGAGATTTACAATTTCTGTGTGTAGCTCACACTTGCGCTTAAAGTTCATTTCTTTTCGATCAAATTTTAGTTGGGTTGAATTGGGTCCGTTCCAATATGTCTTGTGATCCAAGCTTGCTCCTGTGCCTACCCGATGATTTGTTTGGCATGGTGTCGCGCTTCCTCTTGCCCAGAGACGTTTGCAATCTCGGTCTCTGCTGCAAGAGTCTCCATGCTTCTGCATCTTCCGAAAAAGTGTGGCTCACTCAGTGTGACATGGTGGGGGTGGTGCCCCACGGGGACCTTGTTCAGTGGAGGGAGGGTGTGTCGTCTTACAAGGCTCTTTGTCGTTTCCTTTTGAGGGTTAATCCGTTGCTTGGAATATGGGTTCATCAGAACCCTGAGCTTGGCAACCTTGTCTATGTCATGCCTGGTTTTGTTTCGGTTGTCGGCTGCCGGATAATTCCTCAGGAGCTTGGTCATTTGGGGATTCAAGATGGTCCTATCCAATGGTCATCTGTGTTTGAAGTTATTGGTGATTTTGATGGTTCAACTTCCTTTTTTCTCCATGGAAGGGAAGAGGAGACACACTATGTTCATCCTGGTTCGGTCAAGTATATAGACGAGTCTTGCAATGTGCTGTTGCTTGAGGTTGAAGCTAGGAAACAAGATCATGGCAATAGTAGTAGTAGCATTAGTAGCAGCGGTAGTAGTAGTACTGCTTTGTTGCATGATTCGAGTGCGATTATATCAGGAAAAGTTTGTCGGTCAAACAGTGAGATCTCTAGAGAGGGTGGAAATGCTGAGGCGATAGTTCCTTTCAACAAGTTGGCTTTTACTGATAGAAGAAAGTTGCTTGAGGTCACCATCGGCCTAGTTCGACAAGAGCTTCCTGGTATGGCAGCTGGACCATTGTTTCCTGCTATGAGAGATGACTGTGACAACTTTCAGAAAGATTTGATGCTTTTGAAGGAAAGAAGAGCAATCCTTTGTCAAATGTGCAGCCTTGGTAGTAACCGAATTGTCAATGAGAAAAGTTCTGAAGGGGCAGACGGTCCATTGCAAATAGAGCAGGATGACATAAGAAAGATTTGTACTTGGTCCAAGGATTTCTCTGATCTTTTGAACAAGGAGAATGGTCACATACAATGCTCCAAGAAGAAAAGTCTTGGTGGATATTTCTGGGGTGGCTTTAAACAGATCCTTAGAAAATCTAGTTCGGTTAATGAAAGTCATGCAATCTTCGAGAAGTTTACTTCAAGACGTGAGATAAAGCATGCGCGGCTTGAAGAGTTTCTTAGATCAGGTGATACAATAGGGCTAACATTAAAGGCATCAACTGTAAAATTATCTTCTTACCGTGCATGGCCAAACATGCCTGATACTTGGTATGCACTTTTCAAGATGCCATTGCAAGTTCCCTCAGCGGACCAAATTTATGCGGGTTTGTGGGGAGGAACTTTTGGTTGGCCTCCTGGAAAACCTTCTGAAGACAAGCCGGGAAAGGCTCTATTCTTTCTTCTCCTCTCCTATGAGGAGTCCCAAGAACAAAAGCTTCTTATTGCAACAAAAATATTGGAAGGTACTCACTATGTCTTGCATCCTAATGGTTCAGCAATGTTTATAGTGGATATCAATCATCCTTCAAATGATTCCTTTCCCTTGGACTCCAATAGAGACACCTTGTCTGTGGATATCACACATGCTTTCACAGGAGAGGGTATTTCAAATGGTTATGGCTTCAGATACCCTGGATCAAAGCCCGGTTCCCTCTTTGTATTTGAAAATGGTGTCCTTGCCTTTGTTTGGAAGGACACTATGTCTGTTTTGACTTTGCAAAGACTCAACTTGCAAGAACTTTTGAAGAAAGGAGAGAGAGTACCCTCTCTGCCTCCCATTAACAATTTTTCTTATTTGACTAAGTCCTACTCAAATGTGTTTACAGGCTTTCCTAGCGCTTCCACTTCCTCACCTTCACCAAGGTTAGACTTTACCCTGACATGTCAGTTTGCTTTTATGTTTCAAATTCCAATGCGTTGTCCTCTATGATTCATGATGTTTTATAGCTATGATATTCAATGTTTCATGTAGATTAATAGATGTCACACCTATTTTCATGATTACTTTCAACAATTTTTATGTATCAGTATTTAGAACATAAGTTTCAGTTATAATGACGTATGGACTGGTGACAAACAATTCCTGTTAGTTGGGATTTGGGACATTTTTGGTCGTGTTATTTGAAGTCCTAATATAAATTCACTGTATTTTTGTTTCTCTAATAAGTGTCACTATTCAGTTAGGCAACTTCAATAAAATTAGTTGCAGAAACCTTTCTTATGGTTAGCATATAGAGAAGTTAGTAAGATAATGGAACTTAGTGAAAAACAAAGTTCATTCGTGATTCTGGAAAACAAGAGATGCGGTTATTTAGTGGGCACTGCTCTAATTGTAAGCTCTTTTTTTGTATAATTAGTGTCTGATAAAGTAATGGGAATTGTGATATTCTAGAACTTGTATGTTTTCTAAGATTCCTTACCTTCGTTATAGGCATATAAAATTATCTTTCCTATGGGATTCAGTAACATTTTAAGTATAACACTTTTTTTGCTATTGTAAATGTTACATTAATTGACAGTTGTTATTGCATAGTATCTTTATTGACAACAATGTTCTCAAAGTAGGTAAAATCACATTTAGTAGTACAAAGATCAACAGAATACTGAAAATTACAAGAGGTGGAAATATGTTTAAATATCTGGATATGAAAAAATGATACCTATATCTGCTAGCATGCTCTGCAACCAATGTACTGTGCTGTCAATTACTATTGTGAAATATTACAACATCATTTTGATATGACTGCTTGGTATGGTTACTTTGTTAACACAACTATCTGTTGCATTGCTTCTTTTTTTCTGACATATATTATGTTAGCAGATTTTGAAATATATGTGATTGATATCCATGGAAGAATGATATGAAATGATAGTTACAAGTTGTCAAATTGAGGAATTATAAGGCAAGATTTAATGTTTGTTTTGACAGGTAAAGACAACTCTAGTATATTTTTGAATTTGGGACTGCATGGATTTTTCCCAACTTCCAGTATTATAACAGGTTAACAAGAGGATCATAGAGTTGTTGGGAGCTGTTTATTATTGCTGGAGTTGCATTGTTTTTTGTTTTCACACGGAATACCCTTCTTGCTGCTATTCGTTTCATGGTACCGTCTTTTGAAGATCAAATTTGGAGATAGTTCGTGTCTTCATAAAGTATTATGAACTATTTTTTGTCCTAAAGTATTAGCTTCTCTGCTTTGAATATATAAACTGATGCAAATGATATAACAATTAAATATAGTATATATATACATATATATTGTTTTCTAAATGAATTATTAAAAATCATGACAATATAGTGGTAAGTCATAGTTAAACATTTTATTTCCAGCTTCTCATAAGCCATTGTTAAAGATCATTGAAGATCATCTAATGTTATATTGAATAATCACCTGAATGAATAGTTTGTTGAAATTTTCACTTGTTACATTGAAGGTCGTGTGCAATGATACTAAACTGAGTTGAATGATTTTTGATAAGGGTCCCTTAAAAATTGAGATTTGTCTTGTGATGAGGATAAATTTCCAAATATTACAGTTAGATGAATAAGATCATGTATCTGAAATCTTTGAAGTAGTTTGTTTATTAGATGAATCAGATTGTGAGAATCGTATATCTTCACTATGCTTATTGACTTTGGCGATTAATCATCATAACCTTAAAAGTAATTATTTTAAACAAGTTTGTAATGATAATTTTAAATAAAATTTAACAAAAATAGGATGAAAAGACAAAATTCGAAATCTTTTAAAAGGTTGAAGATAAAATCTTCCATAAAAATTAAAGACAATTAACAATAAAAATGATGAGTTGAAAATAAAAGAGTAAGTAAGCAGAAAGTAAAATTCTTAGACTGCTTCATTAACAAAAAGGCTTCAAATAAGGAAAGTTTGAACTAACTAGTGATCAAATTTCAAGCATTAAATCTTTAAAACAACTGCAAAAGTTTCTTTATATATGATTACTGAGCATAATTTTTTTGAAGTTATTTATTGGGGGATCAATTCAACTATTATATTTAAGAAGTAGTTTGCTATGGTTATATATAAAGAATGTTTGTTGTTTAGGCAAAGCTTGATGTTTGGCCATATTCAAGATTCAAATTTTTCTCATTTAAGTTTAACAATTTTGTTTTAAAAAAATATCTATTAAGGTTTAAATAAGAATAGTGAGTTGCTTAACACACATATGATGAACCTTATTAATGGCCAAATTTGAGGTTCAACATGTTTTGACCAACTCCAAAAGTAACACTAAATAAACTACTTGTTAAAGATACTGATGATCTCGTCCAACATTAACTAACTTAACAAGCACTTATAAACCGTAAATAATTGTTTGCATACAGTTCAAACTCTGTCTATTTAAGTGTATTTTTTTAAAATATTTCTAAGATTTTTCTAAAAGTCTTGTTTAAAATTTTAATTATTCATTATCTAATTTTAATTTTTATGTATTTTTTCTAATATTATTACTTCATTCATATGATCTACATATTTGTAATAAACCTTTTTAAAAGATTAGTTTGTCTTTTGTATAAATATATTTTTTTATTATTTAAAAAACACAATTATATTTTTTTTTATTATTTAGAAAACACAATCATGTGCTTGGATCCAACTTTAAAGAGATCCCTTAAGCCGTGGTGGACCTCCCCTTAACGTGTATCATGCATCCCTTCAATTCATTGATCATATTATCACCTTCAAACTACCCTTTCGCCATGTACTGTATATATAAAGATCAAGTTGATAAGAACTTTTGTCATCTTCTGCACGCAAGCACAACCCTAGTACTCAATTGCAACTCAATGAACAAGCTCAACTCTCAAATTCTATCTCTTTTAATTTTAGTTGCACACGCAAAGCAACATGTCTCGTAGTACCTGACTTATTTTCTTTATTTTAATAAGACTTTTAACTTTTTGAAAGATTTTTTCATACAATAATTCATTTCTTAAAAGCAATTCCAACTAAAGATAGATGTGATTGGATGAACAGTTTAAGTGAAAAATTCTTTAATAAAATTTGTGGAATCTACAGTCTCACTCAAAATCACACACAAAACAAAAGAGAAATATATTTTTCACTATACTCCACATCAGCATTTGGGTTAAGCTGGTATTTATAGTAATATATTAGACAGCATTAATAATGCTACTAATAGTGATGACCAAGACAACTATTGTTAATGTTAGTCATTGTTAAACTTTTAGTTTCAGTTTTGGGGTTACCAGTAATATAGAATCTGATATATTATTATGTGATCGCATCAGCATTTGAATGTTTCACTTTAGCCCTGGTCTCATATATGCATTCAAGTGAAATCCTAATGCAACAAAAAGAACCGTAACTCAACAGCAAAACGAGTTATTTTGCAGAAGGTAGCATAGTTCTTATACATAGTACACTTACAATGAGTCAAGCTCATTGATTCCAAATCACCAACTAGGGAACTACTTCCCCATCTAGAAAACCAGTAAACTGATGAGGAAGCCTTTGCACCTTTACTTTCAGTTGTTTCAGTTCTCTTAAATCCTCCACCCATATACTGTAACTTGAATTCTTAAAAAGAACATCACTAGAGACCTCTTTATTTTCTACTAAATTTATGGCATACTTCTCAAAATTTTCAATTTTATCCCACAATAGAGCCAACTGGTTAGCGTCTCTCTCGCTTCTAACACAATTCAACCAGTCCCTTGCTTCTTCCACTCTAGCCCAAAAGCATGAATCTTGGGTAAGACTCGCAAACTTGCTCCTCTCCTTGTTTTCTTCTGCAGCAGTAGTAACAGTTCTGTCCTTCCACCACCTATCAAAAATCTCATATCTTCTCTCTCTACCATGCTGCATGTAATGATGCCCTTTGGTTCTATGCATCCCTTTCCCATAATACTCAGCAATGTCTAGTGGCTCAACCAATAGTTTATAGAAGTGTGAAGCATAGACCCACTTTGCTCTCTTGTCAAAGTCATGAGGCAGCTCACCTCTTTCCAACATGTCAATAACGTTGTTCCAAAACCTTGCCAGCTTGCAACGGTTAATGTTGATTTTCATGTCCCTTTTGGAACTGGAAGAGTCCCTGCTTTTAAAAGAGTCGTAGTAACCCATTTGGTCGTCTTGCTCATCGCACCAATTCTTGTACCATTCTATTTGCGCTCTAAGAGGTACCACCTTGGATAAACTAACTGCTAGAGTTGCTGCATTCAGATTTGGTGAAGGACCCATTCTCCTTGTTTTCTTCAGACATTCCTTGGCGGATGTAATTGCTGATTCCTGTTGGGTACATAACAGTATAACTTGTTCAGGGAAAATATTCCTGCGTGACCAATACAACTATGTAATGAGAAGGCACTGCAAAAATCATAAACCCTAAACTCTAAAACCAACTCTAAGTCTCGCTATTTTTTCAAGTCATATTTGAAATAACAGAAGCTACAAATGGGGAGTCGGATCCATTATGAGGAAACTTGTTAGCAAACATGCGGATGATCTAAGAAAATAAGTGGACATTTATTCTTCCTACCTTGTAAGAAATGAAAAAACAGATTGGATTTTGGTATTTGAAGATTTAAGAATAGAAAGGATATTATCATCATCAACCTATCTAAAAGTTTAAGCTGTTTAGGTGATAATGTTTAGTCCCACCCACCTAGCACTGAATCATATAGAATCTGAATCTATGAACCGAAAAGCTTTAAATGTTAGGAGCACACAGGAATCATTTTACATAACATCTCTAAAAGATATTGCAATTACCTGGTTTGCTATGCCAGAAGACTGGATGGCCAATTCAAGCCCTGCTTCATAGCTCGAGTCAGGAATGTTCCTCTGCATGGAAATTCCCTGATTCAATGTCTGTGAAGACAATTTATTAACATAATATCCATACTTCAGATGGTCTTCAATACTACTATCTGGAGAACTAGTTGCAAGCATCAGGTGCATCATCTTTATGATTGCAGATGGACTATCCACACACACTGCTCCTTCTCCAGTGACAAAAAAGTAGTTCCCAAAAGGGTGAAACAAAACAGGCACTGATGTTTCTCCCTCTTGTGATGCTGCTTCCAAGTAATCCATCACAGCAGCGAACAAGTTAGCTTTCTCTTTTTCTGATATCTGATTTGCAAGCTTTCCAAAATCTTCTGAGGTCATGGAAAAGTGCCAAAACTGTAGCAGCGAATTTAGCTGAGTTGTGAGAAAAGTTATGGGGGCAAAGAGCAACCTAGGCATTATGTCATGCTTTGACACCACGTGGCAGAAGTTGCCACCCCATCTTTCTCTGAAAATGCTTTGAGAAAAGGACTCGTTCCCAAGCAATGGTGTCCCATAAGTGATGCAAAATATTGGCACAGATGAAGAGATGGATTGTAGGTAAGACAGAAGCCAAAGAGTACACAAAGAGGCAGTGGCTCCTCCAATAGAATGTCCAGTGATCACAACTGATTTAGTGTCCTTGTTTCCCACTATTTCCAACATCTGAGTTGCAACGTTAAATTTTAGCAGTTAGTTAAGAATATGATTAAGATTCTGGGGAAATAAGTTTGAAGAACAAAAAATTAAATGGCCTTGAAAGATTTTAATATGAATAATTACTGATGAATTTTAACTTAGGATTTTAACTTCATCTAGTAGTATGAACACAGAAAAAAAAATGTAAGTCCCAAAAATTGAGACATAAAGTGATAAATCATGTAATTAGAAAAAGACTGGCACGACTTGAAGTGAAGGTCATTGGACGTAATTTGTGAAATGAAACCCTTTTCTTTGTATGTAAAAAATCACTTCCAAAATTGACTTTCTGTTCAATTTGGCAAGGTAGGTGCCATGGGGTATGGTAGAGTCGAGTCCCCACCACACCAAGACTCGAGTCTTGTTTTCTTGCCCCCCGACTTTGGCATAAAAGTAGAAACTTGATGTGAGGGGCATAACTTAATTATTCTGCTGTGATAACTATGTAGTCTAAAACAACCACGGTAAGAAAAGTTGGATTCAACCTACCCAAATAACCAATGTCAATTTTGCATTTTTTATTTTTATTTTTAAAGACCTTTCGACAGTTTACATAGACTATTTTTCCAAAGAAAATAACGAATAAAATGCTATCTGAGGGTATAATAATATCTGTAGGGATATCAGTTTACCGGTCAACTAATGGTGATGAGGACAAATTGCTTTGTCATAAATGTTTGTCCATTAAGAAAAGCCCTAGTATAATAATGATTAAGGCATTGAACGAGCATAATGGAAGTTTTACTTAGTTATTTTACTCTGAAAATTGAACCCACACTAATCTTTTGTTTATGGGGTGATTTGCCTGGTGATGGACGCAACTGTTACTAAAAAGTAGAAGTCAACCATTAAAATTGGTACCTTGAATTGAACCCTTCATTTCTAGAATGTTTTATTTTTGTTATAACGTTAAATGTTTCAGGCACTGATCAAGGTGGCTTGGTTGTTAGCCGTCGTCGTTGGATAAAATGATTGCTCATTGGTGGGACCCATCTCAGAGAATATGAGGTTGTAGGGGACCGTTCACATTGCAAAAATGTATTTTGCTACTTCTCTTTTCGATCTTTGCATAAAATTTCTTAACAAATAAATATTTAGAAACTAATAAATATTTAAAAAAAAAAAAATGGTACTTTGGGAGTGGGAATATTATTGGCATAAACCAACGACTTAACAATAACACGATCCATAGTTTATTTGATGAGATTAGTGGAGGTGGATCCTTAAAAGAATTAGAGCACTTTCAATAAAGGGGATTGAGCGAAATTTAATTTTGAATAAATAATAATAATAATAATAATAATAATAATAATAATATAACACAGGAAGAAGGCAGCATAATTTGTTTTTATATTCCAAAACTTAATGTTTATAGTTCTAAGATTAGCTTAAATCTCAGTGGTACCTATCTCGGTATTATCATTAAATTAATAAGGTATCTTTTATCTCTTTTAAGTTGAAATTTTAATAAATTAAATTAGTTACTAGTATTTCAAAATGCAACTACCCCTTGTGTTTTCCCTTTTCTCTCAACCTTCATTCATTCTCATATCTTCACTAACTCTAACGAAGAAAGTCTGAAAACTCGATTGAATGGATGAACCAGTTCATCTACCTAATTAGTGTCCCTTTCTACCTTTACCCTTTTTCTGGATTTTTTAATTAATTATTACTATTCACTTTTTCCTTTCTCTTTATCTGTTCTATCAATTGATGAGGCAAAAGTAAAATCCCCACAAACTACGTCATATAACCATGACAATAAGAGAAGCACACCAAATAATGTAAAAACAAGCTTTTGCAGCTACAATACAATTTTCCCACTTCAATCAGAACTCATAAAATTTAATCAAGGATAAATCAAAACTCAACACGTGCGCATAAAAAGATGCTAACATTTACATAATTGATGCAAGTTAATTAACTCAAAACATTACCATAAACAACACACTCAGCCAAAATTATAAAAGACAAAATTTCAATACAAGTTTTTGTTTTCTTATTAGTTAATTAATTGTACTAAAGACCAGAGTTATTAGAAAATATTCTTCAGCAAATGTGGAGAGGGAAGAAAGTAATTTTTCACATACTGTTACAGATAAAACTTCAATTAATTATGATAGACATAAATAAGGTGTAAAAAGCACTGAAAGAAGTTCGTGTTCATCCAAGTTATGTGAGAATTGAAACAAGTGTGAATTGAAAAGATGAAAACGAACCTGGTTTTGGAAAGAATTGAAAAGGGAAAGGAAGAGATTGAGCATGGCGGCGTGAACCATGACGGGCTCCTCCGACTCCTTACTCCGCCGGGGCGAAAACAGGGGCACGCCGCCGATGCTGTGGAGCGGCACCAAGTCCCGCCAGTTGGGGTCGGAGGCGGCGAGCATCTGGACGCCGGAGAAGGCGACATAGACTGAGGCGCCGACGCGGTCAACGAGGAAGGGGCGGAAGGGGGCGGCGTTGGCCCGGGTGCAGAGGCGCCATGAGTCTGAGAGGAGCGGCGTGGAGGAGATGAAGGTGGCGAGCATCTGACGCGACTCGAACCTGTCACGGGTAAATCATGGGACTGAACAATTGCTTCGACTTTTCTCGGAAAGTTTTGAGGTTTGATTATTCTCCTTTGTTCTTTTAGTTTTTCCTTTTGGAAATATTAAGAAAGAGTGAGTACTTACGGTGAAGCTTCGTTGGAAGCCATGCCCATGGAATAATGGATTTTTTCTTCGATGTTTCTTACGTTGGAGTCTTGCGGAGACTGAAATTTGGAGAACTTTGAACGAAGAACACCTTCAATTGCTGCCTTACTTTGAATATTCAATTTATAATCTCTTCTGCTCCTTCAACTCTTTTTTTTCTTTTTTTAAGCTTTCAATTTATTCTTCAAAAACATTATTGCACACGGGTAGACTTAATAGTTATATAAATAAATTATATAACTATTAATGTCCTGCGACAACAACTCCATCTAACTTTTTCTTTTTAGTATCTCACAAACCAAACAAAATAAAAAATAATTTAAATAATTTATTAATTATATAAAAAATATAAAAATATATATTTTTTATTAACTTATAACAATATACAATAAGATTCTTCTATTTGCTGTATAGAACTTATTTTCCTATTTTATCTTCATGATAGTTTTTGTTTGCAATACAAAATTCACAATAACACCAATATAAAAAATAAAATAAAACGAAATTATATCACAGGGGAACAAAACTAAGAGAACATGAAAGAAAGTAACAAATACTCTTTAAATCTGTTTAAGACATTTAAAAGCATCATGCATCACAACCCAGACACTTCCACATAAGGTTCATAGTTAACATTTTTACTCAAGATTTACGAAATAATTATATTTCGTTCTTGGTATTTTACAAGTAATGAGCCCCTTATATAGACTCAAGGGGTCTCATTAGAGACAAAAGATGAATAATTCATCCGACATGAGATAGACTTGACACAAAGTAAAGATGTCAACTGTCCTAGAGTAAAGTTGACAAACGATCCTAAAGTGACATAAAGTAAAGCGGAAAAGACTTAAAATAAAGATGATAGCTGACATAAAGTCGATGGCCATCATAAAGTGACATAAAGTAAAAGTTGAAAGGGGACGAGACACAAAGTACTTTCTTCTTTGTCAAAAGTAGATTTGTCTTTTCTTCCTGG
>Ga0099824_1000256_pt1 | contig 54863 bp, 22 predicted proteins | sample SiratrowhiteBW_FD_76837 | JGI IMG/M metagenome (GOLD analysis project Ga0099824, IMG submission 76837) | Root nodule microbial communities of legume samples collected from California, USA - Siratro white BW | ecosystem: Host-associated > Plants > Roots > Nodule | place: USA: California... | reverse complement strand
CTTACTAAAAATATAAAGAAATGTCAATTTATTAAAATAAAAATAATAAATATTATTTATCAAAAAATTAAACGTGACATATAAAAAAATAGAAAAGTTGAATGTTTATTTTTAAATTAAAAAATATATATATATATTATCACTCCTTCAAAATAAATACAACATTATCTTATGATTTAAGAAAATGCTAGTCTGACATTATTATTGTCTTATACTCCTAATTAATACTACATTTTATTAATAACATATTATATATAAATAAATTAATAATATATATTAATGTTAAATAGTGTCAAATATAAATAATGGTGTCAAAATATCACCGTCCTATAATTTATCAATATGAATTTCGGAAACTTGTTTTAATAACTTTCAGGTGAAAACATAATAAGCATTTAAATAAAAATTTAATTACTTATTAGATTTTAATAAATAAAATAAAATAATAAAAAACAAAATTGTAATAATTTTCATGCAAACATTTTTATAATTAAAAAGTGAAAATTATAAATAAATGTCCCTGAAATCATCTCATGGTATGCTCAACATAGCCCAGGATACCCCTGGACTCTCAGCAACCGTTTGATGAAAAAAGGTCTATGATATCACAGTGATCATCGTTCATTCGTGCATGACAATCGGTATCGCCATCGCCTTCCTAAATTCAACTTCTCTTTCTTCTTTCTCGAAACCCTAATCAACTGCTTCACTGCTCTGCACTTCCCTCTGATTCCACTTCTGGTAACACAAGCTCTTCTTCTCAGATCTGAGACTACTTGTTTTAGCCGTTTCTTTCTCTGTCTAGAATTATTTTTACGTTTCTTAAGCATGTTACACGGCTCCTTTTCCGAATTCCAATCCACGCTAAATTGTTCAGTTTGTTACGTTTTATTCCGTCTTCATATGGTTTACTTTAGTTGGAAATTGAAAATCACAAGGTTCAATTCACGGAAATCATTCTCCTGAAATGTTTTAGCTAGATTTTAGTTAGGGACCTGACTGAATCTTCCAGCAGTGTTTCCACGGGTTTCGGGGATAGTTTTTTTTAGGCTGTTCCCTTGTGCAAGTGAACTTCCCGAAAACTGTTATGCCAAATGTATCTGGATTTGATTTTAGCCATTACTGCTTATGTATATATACATTTTCTTTCTTCCACCCAGTAGCATACTGTTATGATCGATCATATTATTGACTATACAAGAATGATTAAATGAATAGGCAACTTATTAAGAAGAAACATTATTTGAATTTTTTGTCCTTTGCAGCTTCAACCCGAAAGATACTGTTGGGCCAGGGCCACCTAATGATAAAACTTGCAATTTCTACTTAAATTGCTGTTGCTTTTTTTGTGATAAAATGGATTCAGTACCTGCTGATGTGTCTAGTTCACATCCTATCAAAGATCCACCAGCTTCTTCTCCTGCTAAAGAGAGTGATAGGCAAGCTTCTGCTGCTTTAGTTTCTGACAAAGATAATTCAGCACATGAGACACCTTCTGTGACATCCCCACCTGGCATATCGTCTTGGGCCAAAAGCTTGAAAATTTCTCAGTCGTTTTCTGGCTCCTCCCAGGATGACTCATCAAGTGGAAATGTTGGGAAATCAACTTTTGCACGCTTTACTAGTAATCTGGGATTGAGGTTGTCTCCGAAGTCTCCTGTAGCGGATGACAATTCCAATGAAACTGCTGCACAATCTAATTTGTTTGGAAGCATTACGAAAGGCCTGGTTGACACTTCTAAGAATGCTGTGAAAGCTGTGCAGGTTAAGGCACGCCATGTTGTTTCCCAGAATAAACGCAGATACCAGGTGCTGTTCTTGTTCAAACCACTAATGTACTTTGTGTTTATTATTGTAAAGCTGATTTTCACGAAGTCTTGCTCATTTTTAAAAAATATTGTTTCTTCTATTGGGAACATTGCTTTAATCCCTTAATAATTGGGTGAAGCTTATCTTTGGGAGCCTATTTATGGATAACTTTTGCAATGTAACAGTTATTATGTAATACAGAAGCAAAAAGGTCTAACCAATGCTTTTATTTTTTGCTTTTCTAAATTACATCGCATAGCTGGTGTTGAGTTTATAAAGCCCTGAAGTTTGCAGACATTTGCTTACTCCCAGTTAAAAATATGTTACATGGTTTAGTGTTCTATATGGAGAACATTCTCGCTTTCTTTGGTTGAAAAAACTATTATTAAAATTTTACTATTTAACTATTGTTGTGACTGGTGACTGCATTAAGTTTGAACTTTTGTATTTCTTTGTTTCATTCTAAATTGTATGTTCCCTTCTCAAAGAACTAGGTTGATGCATACCCATGTCCACTTTTATACTCTCTACCTTTATTTTCAGGAAGGAGGTTTTGATTTAGATATGACATATATCACTGAAAACATCATTGCAATGGGATTCCCTGCTGGTGACATGAGCTCTGGGTTTTTCGGCTATGTTGAAGTGAGTTAAAATTCTGTATTTTTTTTATTGCTATCTTGATCTTTAACACTACCATTCTGACTATCTAAAAATGTAATGCAGGGATTTTACAGAAATCATATGGAAGAAGTGATTAAGTTTTTTGAAACTCACCATAAGGTAGTAAACACACTCTGATGCATTAAGTTACTGGATGTTATATTTATGCCCTTGCTGTAGTTTATGTATAGTACAAATCAATGCTGTATTGTATGGAATGTCGTTTTTGTTTCATTTAAAAATGTCTATACCATAAATTATTTATATTTCATGCTGAGTGCTTGTTTTAATTTGGTCTATTGGAAATGAAGGCTCCCTATGAACATACAATCACCCCACCCCTCTTGCTAGGCATGGATTTAGTTCCTCTGAAGTGAGGTGGTTTGGGCTCTGCGGTTGAGATTTTAATTAATCTATAGTTTGTTAAGATGTACATACATTTTATTACACTGTGTACTGTATACCAATGGTTATAGTTGCATTTTATCGTCTACAATGAACTCTTTCACCTTAAAGGAGTTAAATCTTTCTAGGCTTATTTTGTTAGCAAACGGATTATAACCTGGAGGACAGATGATGGACCACGTGTGTCATGGTCAAAGGTTGAAAGTTATATACAAGAAGGCACAAGAAAGTGGCTGTGGTGGTCGGGTGAAATCGGAGTTTGTTACTGAGTTGCATACAGAAGGTTTAGTGGATTGAGAATGATTATTTTCGGTAGGTTAGTTTGAGGAAAGAGCTGCAGATGATTATAATTCTATTCAGTAATTTGTAAGCCGAGTGCAGAGATGTCTGTAGGAGCTCTGCCTTGAATATTAGTGGCTTCTTTTACATTTCTGTTCTTTTTCTACTTCTTTCAACCCCTTCTGATACCTACATTAATGCTTGGTTTGGTGGGCAAGGAAAAAATGTTGGGAAAGAAAAACATAAGAAAATGAAGAGAAAGAGTCTCCACTTATTTAGCTGGACATGAAAAGAAAGAGCAAAGTATTTTTGTTTAAAGGACAAAAATACCCTGAAATTGGAAGAGACATGTTCAGATAGGAGAAGTTGAGGGATTGGATTGGAACTCTAATAAGCTTACATTGATTTCTGTCTTCTTCTCATACTGGAGTGAAAAGTTTGAAGGTGGGTCCCGCACCTTTTTCTCTTCTGTTCTTTTGCTGCCAGACATGGAGAAAAAAAAAATCATGGAATGCGTGTTTTTGTTTCCTTTAATTTCTCCTCTATTTCTGCTATTCCAGAGGAAGTCTAAATTTCTATAGAATATCTTGTTTTTACCTTCAGTGCTGGTTCATATTCTCTGATAGCTTTGGATATATATATATATAGTGAACCTGTTTGCTCTTGGATATGATTGAAGTTTACTGGGCCCTATTTTGCTATACGTATGCTATTATGCTATTAAACTGCTGAACTTATTTTATACATTGTTGCCTATTTTAATTTCCTTACTTTAGTTATTGTTGTTGATACTACCATAAGATTGTATTGTGAGATTGTGATAAGATTATTAAGGTTTATGAGATATAGGCTGAAATTGTGTTAGAAATATTTGATCAATTTCATTGTTATTATTTTGTTTTATTGGTTGTACATAGAAGGCCACTACAAGTGTCTTTGGGGTGAATGGATTTCATGGTTTTTAAATAGGGAGAGAAAAAAGGAGAGGTATCTCAATCTCATGAATAATATCTAAAAATATTTGGCCTTTAATCAAGGCAAATGGTATTGTATGATCCAGGTGGCCGACCTTTCCTAGTGGGATAAGGCGTTCATGGCTATTGTTGTTGTATTGGTTGTACATAATTAGGTAATTAGGCTCAATATCTTGTATATTCTTTCCCTAATTATGGAAACCACTTATCAGATTTTTTTTTTTTTACTCATATATTATGGGGCCAGGAAGTTTTCAATTATTTTTTTTTTTTTGTTTCTTGTGTCTGTTTCAACTTTCAAGTTGGTATTATAGCCCATGTCAAGTTGCATCGTACAATTCAACACAACCCTAGCTGTTGTGCCATGCAGCCAGTGGCTCAGGTTTGTTTGTGGATCCTGATTCTGAAAATCCCTCCATTTGTTTCATCTTTAGTAGAATCCCGATCATTGGTGTTTTCTGGCCTCATTCTGACCCAGTTTGATTTCTTGGGGCATCTCGTTTGTCGTGGCTTTTTACTCTTTGTTTGCTACCCCAATATGTTTTTTTCTCCCTTTCTTGGTTGGCGGCTGTATCTGGGTTGTTTTTGCCCTAAAAAACTTCCACTGTACGGCTTACTGTTGTTGTTGTTGAGTTCTTGAGGCTTTTGTGCAGATATCGTATAAAACTCCTTTGTCTACCACGGTTTCCCCAACAGGTTCAACTGACTGGAATCCAGTGGTTCTGGATCCTGAAAAAACCGCTTTGTGACTTCATTAAGTCTATTTCACTACAATATTGTTGGTTGTAATGATCAACCGTCTTACATCCTCAGTAAATCTCTATGTGGATCAAGGATATATCATACATACGTAGCTAGCTGAATAAATGATACAACTTGTATGCACTGGCTTGAGGGTGAATATCAGTATTACATCAACATTGTGTTGTTTAGATTTTGAGATATAGGTTGTAATTGTGTTAGAATATTCTATTGGTTTCATTGTAGTTGTTTCCTTTTACTAGCTGAATATAATCCCGATAATTTGGCTGGATGTCCTGTAGATCTTGTAATATTCTCTCTAATTATGGGAAACCTCTTCTATAATATTTCTCTGTCTCTCCCTCTCTATATATATGATATGGCTGGGACTGGGAGACTCTCCTGAGCAATTTTCTGTCTAACGTTTATTTCTTATCTCTGTTTCAAGTATCATAAAATAGTCTATTATTATTATTATTATTACATATGAGCACATGCTTCATACATTCCGTTATTCTGTCTGTTGCATATTTTATAGTTCAACAAGTTTCAATTGTATGGTGTCGCTTTTATCAAAGTTCCTCAGAGACTTAACGAGCCTTTTTCCTTGCTTATCATTTTCTTATTTAGTGTTGCATTTGACTTTTTCTTGCTGTGTGTAGGATAAATACAAGGTTTATAATCTTTGTTCTGAGCGGTTGTACGATGCATCATTATTTGAGGGGAAGGTGATTCTACATTTTCATTCAAGTCTTTATCTGGACAATTGTGATAGACTTGCTTAAGGGTTGTAAATTTTATTTATACACCATAAACTTTTGGTCATAACATGGACATATCACTTCAGTTTTAACCTTCAATTTTGGATAGTAGTATTGAGGTTATCTTTTCTTCAATTAACAATTCATTCACATCCGTCTGCTCCTACTTCTTGATCATTATGCTAGACAGCCTACATTACTACTAGTTTGTTTTTTTGCCGCATTATATTTTCATGGACTTAATTTGAACAGCATCTTGTATTCTTGCATCTGAAATATGAAATTTCTTCTTTTAGGTGGCTAGCTTCCCTTTTGATGACCACAATTGCCCACCAATTCAACTGATTATATCATTCTGTCAAAGTGCTTACTCGTGGCTGAAACAAGACATTGAGAATGTCGTGGTTGTCCACTGTAAGGCTGGAATGGCTAGGACAGGGTTAATGATTTCTAGTCTTCTATTATTCTTAAAGGTAAAGAGTTTCTCTGCATTTTCTTGAAATATGATGAATGTGCTTGATATTTGCACTTTCTGTCTTGTGCTTGACTTCTTAGATATGATGATTAAAATGTACTGCAGTTCTTCCCAACCGCTGAGGAATCAATGGATTACTATAATCAAAAAAGATGTGTTGATGGAAAAGGACTTGTTCTGCCTAGTCAGATTGTAAGTTCTGCTTTGCAATGGGTTAATTAGGTCGAAATTTGGAGATTCTTGAGTTATTACTGGAGTTTTAATATTTTTGGGAAATGATGCTTCCTGTGAGTTCTGGAGTAATTTCTTATGTTTTACTGTTTTCTGTAGAGGTATGTCAAATATTTTGAACGAGTCTTGACTTACTTCAATGGCGAAAACCCTCCTCCCCGCAGGTATTTACTGGCCAAGATGTGACTGTAGTATTTACTCGTCTTAATATTCATTCTGACATCATATTCTGTACAGGTGCATGCTTAGAGGATTCCGGCTTCACAGATGCCCTTACTGGATTAGGCCCTCTGTAACTGTCTCAGATCATAGTGGTATGTTTGACAATCTTGTACTAAAATTTCCCTACAAAAATACATGTTGTCCTTGATCATTCTGTTACTAGATTTATAAAGTCATCTTTTGTACTGGTCATTAAATTTGTCCTTGTTTCTTTTGTGGTGTGTTTTATGTAATGTTTAACTCTATGTTATGCAGTCAGATCTTTTAGTATGAACTGAGAAGGCATATCCTCGTTAGGATTTTCTTCTGAGGACAATAGCTATCTTTTATCTCAGATACTCGTGACTGAAATAAAATCGGGAGAAAGTCTACCTGTTATGCATGTTCTTTCTAGCTACAATAGGAAGGAATTGTTTGCTTTACTAGTTATGGGTAGTGATAACTAGATATATATATTTGCATGACATTATGACCTACTTTGTTTTTGTCAAGAATTTGACGGACAGCTGATCCCTCTGATGGTGTGGAATGTAAGATCTTAGTGTCTGATAGACTGCCCTGTTTGATGTCGACTCTAACCCATTTCTAATGTGTAGGTGTTTTGTTCTCAACCAAAAAGCATCCGAGAACCAAGGATCTTTTGGTGCGTTTCATTAGTAATATGACATCAGTGTATCAAATATTTGATTGAATTGTTGTTTCAAAGTTATGTTTTTGGTCGCCCTCCCTTCCCCCCAGTATGATGGATTTCTGCGTGACTTAGATTTCAAAATTTGCAGCCAGAAGATTTTTGGTTTAGTGCACCAAAGAAGGGAGTGATGGTGTTTGCTTTGCCAGGAGAGCCTGGTCTTACAGAGTTGGCTGGGGACTTCAAAATTCATTTTCATGATCGCCAAGGAGATTTTTACTGGTATTAATTAATTTTCATTATTATTGATCAATTCTCTTCGGCGTTGGTCTTAATGTTGGCTTGAAATTTCTTGCTCTTTTTTCACTCTTAGTTGGTTGAACACAACTATGACAGAAAATAGAAAAGTATTGAACACCGGTGATCTTGATGGCTTTGACAAGGTAAGTTTTGTGGTTATTGGTATTAGTAGAAAAAATTATCGGGCTTCTGTTGAGTTCAGCATTTCCATATCTGTCATTCACAATTGGATCTTCTTATCAACTATATTTTTAATTGATATGAACTTCTGGCAGAGAAAATTACCTTCTCCGGGATTTATGGTTGAGGTTGTGCTCGTGGACTATAATGGCAATGTTGTAACTTCGCAACCGGAAACTCCTACAACGAAACCAGATGAGAGTTCAAGTAACAGACCTGCTGGTCCTGCGCCAGTGGAAAGGAGCACCCCTGCACAGAATGCAGACAAAGAATCAGAGTCTCATAATAATGATAAAGATGATGTGTTTTCAGATGGCGAGGCAGAGCAATCTGCTTCTTCAAGAACCAAGCAAACAAAAGCACCTTCTGAAGCAGTCGAAACAGTTAAAAATGATACAAGAGGGTCCGACTCCAACAGAATTTCAAATCAAATTGCAAATTTATCACATGCAACAGAACAAGTTTCCTTGGGAAACAAAAACTCCTCCGCGTCAATTCATCACGCTAGTGAGCCAAGAAGTAATGTTGACCGAAAAACAGTGTCCAGTATCGAGGTGCCTAGCACGGAAAGTGAGTTTAAGGCCATGGCTGCAGATGCTTCTGTTTTTACCTTTGGAGATGACGAATACTACGAAAGTGATTGAACTACATCAATTTGTTATCTTTATATTTCCATTTCTGTACATAAAATTGCTTGCAACTTTTACGACAATACTTTGGTCATCCATTTGTTTGTTTTTGTTGTAATGATAAATCTGGATGCATCATTGACTTAAATGCAAAGTTACAAATAAGAATATGCATAGTTATGTGTACGATTTGGCCTCCTCTCCCAAGTGATAAAGTCCGCATTGGATACAGAGTCCAATTTAATTTAGAGTCCTTGTAAACATATATTTCTTTCATTTGACTTTCACCTCATTTTTTCTTATCGCTTTAGGTTTTTCATTATCACAATATTATATCTATCAAATTCTTTTTTTTTTCTTCTGTGAATCTATTCCTCCACCCTAAATGGGATGTACATTTATAATTTATCTTTAGTATGGGAAAAATAAAGTTGATATAGACAACCCTTCTCACGGCTGATTTTGTAACACACTGCTAGTTGATATAAACATAAATTATACACGTGATGGTAATTAAACGGTTTTATTTGTCAATGTGATGATAATTAAACGGTTTTATTTGTCAATATATAATTGTCTATGGTTTTATTTGTCAATATATAATTGTCTATGATTGTGATGACCTAACAATGTTGACACGCCAATAAGGAACAGATTAAGCATTATTGTGAATGATTTAAATTGACAATCAAAATTATATTCAAAATTATTTATAAGAAACTAATTCAATATAACAATCTCAACATATTATTTTCTAATACAAATACAGATATAATTCATTCATCTAAAAAAAAATTAAAAGAGAATCTAATTATTTTAAGACATTGCATCCCATGTTGATCACCATAAATGAAAAAAAGAGGTTCTTTATTAGATTCATCTAAAGACATTTAAATAGAGAAGGGAAACCAGAAACATAAACGTGAAATACACCCTTTCTTTGCTTATAAAATTATTCAATAAGTTTCTTACTTTCCAACTTCTTTAAGAAAAAAAAAATAAAATTGGATACTTTATCAAAGTATCTATAAGTAGTGTAGCTTCATAATTGCAAAAATAATAATAAATTTCAATAAGCTGGCATTCATTATATTGAAGATGTGAGCTACTTAAAAATACACTTATATCAAGAAACACTTATATTAATTTTATATTTGAATATTTATGCTAAACAGATTTCTTAAAATTTAATGTTATTTGTAAAATAATTGAACCTTAGTAAAGATTGGTAAGAGAGTGACTGTTTTATAAAATTAGAAGATAGAGAATATTCAATAATATTATAATGTTAGCTCCAATATTAAAATTTAAGTTACTCAATCAATAAAAGAGTATTCAATAAGATAGCAATATACTTTTATTATAGAAATTTTATATCTTGATAACTGTGAATATCATTTTACAATCAAAAGACAATTTTTAAAGAGAAGGGATCCATTTACTTTGACATGATTAACTAAAAAGAATTACTCATAATAGCTTAAACTAATAACAATAATGAGGTGAATTGAGTTTTTCTCTTATCTGTGGGAACCATAGTCACATAAATAGAAGTACCTATTTATTATAAAAGTAATTTTTTTTTTTTTGTTTCATATAATTTAAAGAAGTGATAGTATTAATGTTTTTTTTTTCTTCTGTACATGTAAGAAACCCTACAAGAATATGTGAGGAAGTTTGAAAAAGTTGTTGATAGGCAGTTGGAGATAGAAAGAAAAAGAATTATAAATCTAGGCATAAATTTTGTATTTTAAGTATTAGGTCTAAAATTAAGAACTATAATACATTTATCTATAAAGTTAATGTTTTTAAAAAAATTCAATGAGTTTGAAAAGATTAATCAGTTTAATAAAAATAAATAAAGAGAGATAGTTCTATTTATGTTTATGAAGTATAGCTGTTATGATGTTTGAAATATATTTATTATCGATATAAATTTAAATTTAAAAGTTTATTATGACTTTAGCTTTTTTGAGTTTATGGAAATATTATAAAAATACACATTGATTATTTTCAAGTGGAAGAGACTGTTAATTTTGCGTTGCCATCAGAATCTAAAGGAGGTCATGAATGTATTTATATTGAAGATAGCATCTTGGGACATTGGACGTGCAACAATAGCGGTAGCAGGATGCAGAGAGGAAATTTTAGTCTTTTTCTCTTAATACGAACATGTAATTGGTAATTCTGGAAGGGCAGGAAGAAAAACCTGAAAGTAAAAGTCCCATATATTGGGAATGGACTGATTCAAATATAATGGTAGTCAAAATATCGAACTGAGAGATACGCTCATACATTAGATACTTTCTCCTTTATATATATATATATACATATATATATATATATATATATATATATATATATATATATGTTTATTTTGGTTTTTTTATTTTTCTAAAATATGAGATCATGTTGATTTTTTATTCTTTCGTAATAATGTTTTGACAGATAAGCATACAATGACAATATAATGTTGTAAAATGCTAAATATATATATTTTTTTTTGGGATTTAAATTCAAGAAACCACAATCTTTGGTTTAAAACACCTTCTACCAATGGTAAGAGACTAGTTAAAAAAAATAAAAGTTTATGCAGATAAAAGGATATAAGGAGTAGTTGATATTTAATTTCTCTTGCATTTTAGGATTAGAAATTGGGATTGAAAAAAAATATGTTTATCATCAACAATCAAGATTGTAAATTTCATGAGTCTTGAGCACCAATAGAACATTAAGAGAAAGATGAGGTAACTTTCCTCAAAATAAAAAATGGGGTTACATGATTGGTTAATGAGCCAATTGAAATCACAATTATGAAATAAAATTTTGCAAAGTTAACCAAGACAGTACTTATTCCATAGTCCTTTAGTGTTAACTTAGCTTAATGAGGTGTAGAGGTGATACATAGGTTAGTAGAGTTAACTACTTATACAAGCTTATAAATGCCAAGTGGACAATAGCTTGCAAACTCCCTCATACACCTAATTTACCAAAAGGTGTATTTCTCATTATTTTTTTACCTTTAGTTTCAAGTCAATTACAAACTTATTCACAATATTTGATCCACATTATTCATTTAAACATTTTTATGTGCATTTGTCAAATTCTAGACCAAGTATTTTTTTTGTTATTTCTATAATGCACAGTTATGAACATAAAGTTTTCCTCACTATTCTTGGTGTGTGTGTGCACAATCTTTTGTCGGTCAACCAACTTAGTTTATGGAAATAGGTTAAAAATGCAACAATTTTCTAATTACATTATTTGATTAAATATTCTCTAGTGAAAATATAAACCTGACAACGCCTATGTATTCACATCTCTGAAAGATAATAATAAGTAATTGCCATAACATAAAAATAGTTATCAAAATAGTAAGGGTAAAGTTGTATAACAGAACATATGAACACCAAAATCAAATATAATAATTAGTTACACTAGTATAAAAAAAAAGTTATCTATAAAATTAGTTACTAAAATGATAAAAATAAAATTATACGGCAAAATGCATACATAGTAGTTATGAAAATAAGTATCTCTTAACCTATTATTATAGGACAATTACTTTCTACACATTTTTTTAAATAGCATCTCGGCAATTAGGTGAAATTAGGACAATTATTTTCTACACATTTTTTTAAATAGCATCGTGAAATGATTGGATTATTTTATTTACTTCTCCTTCATTACATTTTGTTGTTACACCGTCACTGTTATAAATAAAAAAAATAGAATACCGCGGAAAATTTTTATTTCAGAAAGCTTTTTCGTAAACTTTTGAAATGTGTTATGGAAAACTTGATTTGGAAAACTTATGAAATGCATTATATATGTTTTGGAAAGTTTGTTTGGAAAAACTTGTTTCAAAATGTATTTTATGTTTTAAAAATTTTATTCTATAAATCTTATTTTATTCTAGAAAACATGCTCTGGAATGTATTTGATAAATTTTAGAAAGTGTATTCTGAAAGAATTCTCAGAACAAATAATTTAAAAAAGGATAAGATAATTATTTTTGATAGGAGTGCAAGTTCAAATTGAGATGATGTAAGAAACAATTGTTTTAGTAAGATAGTAAAAGAGTTTGGATTCAATTTAGTATTTTATTTTCATGTTTTGTTTGGAAGAGTAGATAGATTTAAGTAAATTTGTGTAGATTTAAGAGAATTTGAGAGACTGAATTGAATTGTTTGAATTAATAGATAAATAGTAAGATTTGAATGGAAAGTCTTTGCTGATGTGATAAATATGATTAATATTTTAAATTATTTTAATTAATAAAAATGTAAGATTACAAAATTGTTCTAATAGTTAAACATAATTGAAAATTAAACAAAACTAATTTGAGTGGAGAGGTATTTTTTTTTTTAATTATTCTCACCAGCCAACTGATAACTTATTAGATAGATAGATTCAATTAAAATAAAACCTAATCTTGATTAAACATTAATATAATTAAAATTTTTAACTACATATACTTGTTGTTAAGTTAATGCATGCAATTAAATTTCATATTCAACTTTGTGTAGTTTACTTCCTATACTAATTACATTTTAATAAAAAAAATTTAAATCTAAATTAAAAGTGTTTTCTGCTCTACCTTTGATTCTTTTGAATGAACGAGTTAAGATATTTGTAACATTCATTCCTTCCTTTTCCTACTAAATAAATTTTTAAAATAAATACAATTACTCAATTATAAAAAATATTGACATGCCAAAAAATTAATATCCTACATAATTTTTTTAAAATTCTTCAAAATTCGCTCTACATGAAGATTATAAATAAATATAATTACTTAATTAATTAAAATCTTAAATAAATATATTTCTTGATACAATAAAATTTCTAATTCAGTTAAAACCTTAAATACATAATATTTTTAATTTGTCCATAAACCTATAGCAATAATATTTCATGGTAAGAGAAAAACTTGCTTATTCAGATAATTAAACTAACAGTACCACATAACCCTTGATCAAACCAAACCAATACTAACACTAACAGTACTACATAACCCTAAATCAGACCAATACCAACACCAGCACCACCACAACTAACACACCTTGCTTCAACAACACCAACTTACAATAACAAAACTATTATGCATTTTAAACCAAGACAGAACAACAAAAACATTTTAACCTCACAACCCTCTTTATGTCGTCTTTTAATTTCCAAGTTGTCCCTCACCTCTTCATTTTGACCACACCCAACGCACCAATTAACATCTCAGTTACATATCCCACAACTATACCAACACACCAATTATCTGAACTACAAAGTAAAAAAATCAAATTCAAACAAATGTCATACTCAACAAAATTGGAAAAGCCAAACCCATAATCGATTATTGTGTGCAAAGCATAACTATAATCGATTAACCTAATCGATTAGGTACCTTGTTCACATCTTTCGTCTTCTTCAACCTCTCACCAAACACTGTTTCTCAGCCACTCTATGCAAACCAATCATTTAAAACCACTAGAAAGTTCTCCCACAGACGACTACCTCAACTTACGCAACACTTCAACTCACAAATGCATGCAACAGTGAAACTGTGATTAAATGTGAGAGATGTCAATGATACTTCTATAAATTAACAAATGATGAGTTGATTTTTGGTGTAAATTTCTCTATAAATTAACCAATGTTAAGCTTACTTCTGTTGTAAATCTCTTCAGGAAGCGAGGAATCCAAGAATATCACATCTGCAATCTTCATTCTTCGATGATCTTCGCAAAACCAAATGCAACCCATCCCAACGCACCAAACCCAACACACTAATTAATGTCTCAATTATAATTATATGACCCACAACTATACCAACACGTTTTCTAAACTACAAAGTAAAAAATCAAACTCAAACAAATGTCATAGTCAACAAAATTGGAAAAACCAAACTCATAATCGATTAAGTACCTTGTTCTTTCGTCCTCTTCAACCTCCCATCAAACACTGTTTCTCAGTCACTCCATGCAAACCAGCCATTCAAACCACTAGAAAGTTCTCCCACAGACGACTATCTCAACTCACGCAACACCTCAACTCACAAATGCATGCAATAGTGAAACTGCGATTAAATGTGAGAGATGTCAATGATACTTCTATAAATTAATAAATATTGAGTTGACTTTCAGTGTAAATGTCTTTATAAATTAACAAATGTTAGGCTTAATTCTGTTGTAAATCTCTTTAGGAAGCAAGGAACCCAAGAACATTACATTCTACAATCTTTTCTTTTTGATGATATTAGTAAATCAGCTGAACAAAACGCAATCTATCTCCTCAAATCCATTATCTTCATATGCAGTGCAGCCACCCTCCACACACTACATTAATATGGTAAACCACTTGCCCAACTTTTTATATTTTTTATAAAACTAAAAATTATATAAATTTTTGAATTAAAAATTCTGATTACATATTGTTAAACTTTATTATTCTTAAAAGAATCAAAATACATGTTTGCTGTTATTCTTAGTTTATTTCCTAAATATAACCTCTTTAAATACTAATAAAAATTAATATCCAAATAAAATGTAAGCTAAAGTATAAGATATTTTACATTCTTTAACTAGATTATTTTATTTAAAATATTTTTATAAGATAAATAATTAAAATTTGTTTTCTTTAGGTGGTCTACGCACATAGATACTACTACGCGCACTAGTATGAGTACTGGTACTTATAGTTGATTAATAAGTGGTTTAATGGTTGCATGGGGAAATTGAATGAGAGGGGAAAAGTTTGCGAGTGCAGCAAATAAAAGTGTTCCCGAAAATTAAATTGACAGTATAAGAAGTTGCTGTCATGGGTCCAGCTTGGTGTGTGTGCCGTTAGATTTATGCAATTCTGCCCGCCAACTAAACAAGAACACCGAAAAGCACACTCTCTTCACATAATCAATACAATATTCATACTCATCTCAGTATTTTCCTTCCTACCTTCACACCATTTTTTATTAAATGTGTGTATAAAAGACAAGCGTGAAACCCACTCACTTGAACAAGAATCAATCTCTCCCTTTCACCTTTCTCCACACCCTACCACTTTTCTTCTTTCCCTGCTTTCTTCTACTCTCACTTCTTCACTCACTGAGAAAAAAGAGGGAGTGAGAAATCCAAAAAGGGAGTCATGGGTGTGAGAATGAGTGTTTTCTTTTTATAATGAACAAAGGACTACACACCCTCTTCTTCACTGAAGAAGATGGCAATCCACCACCACAATCACCAGCTACAACACAACGACAATGTCTCTTCTGTCCTTGATGCCCTTTACTGTGATGAAGCAAAGTGGGAAGATGAAGACGAGGACGAGGAAGAAGACCAAGAGAGTGATGTCACAACAAATCACGATGCATGTGGGGTGCACCACACTACCGGAAATTCTTCTCTTTTCCCTCTGCCCTTGTTGGAGCAAGACTTGTTCTGGGAAGACGAGGAACTGAACTCTCTCTTTTCCAAAGAGAAGATTCAACATGAACAAGTTTATGGCTGTAACAATCTCAGCAGTGATGATAATAACAATAATGATGGTTGTGATGGTACTAAAAATCACGTGCATTTGGACCCTTCTTTCTCTCAGCCTCGTGGTGAGGCAGTGGAATGGATGCTTAAAGTCAATGCTCACTATGGATTCTCTGCTCTCACTGCAACACTGGCCGTTACTTACCTGGATAGGTTCCTTCTAAGCTTCCATTTTCAAAGGGAGAAGCCTTGGGTGATCCAGCTCGTGGCTGTGACTTGCATCTCTTTGGCTGCAAAAGTTGAAGAAACTCAAGTGCCCCTTCTCTTAGACCTTCAAGTAGGTTCATCACAAAACTTTGTTCTTTTGAGTGCGTTTTTGTTTATCTTAGGTAGATGTCTCATCACACGTGTTTGTTTATGATGTGTTTTCAGGTGCAAGACACTAAGTATGTGTTTGAGGCAAAGACTATTCAGAGAACGGAGCTGCTGGTGCTGTCCACCCTCAAATGGAAGATGCATCCCGTGACCCCACTCTCCTTTCTGGATCACATTATAAGAAGGCTTGGATTGAAAACTCATCTTCACTGGGAGTTTCTCAGGCGCTGTGAGCATCTTCTTCTGTCTGTGCTTTTAGGTAAGCATTAAGAATAATGACTATAGCCTCACTATTTCAGATGCCATTATTGAGTTGACTTAAGACTTTTAACTTTTCCATCAGTACAAAGAATGAATCAAGATGTTATTATTGTGTTGATTTTCTTATCATTTGGCATGTGTGTTTTCTTATGTCTAGATTCGAGATTTGTGGGGTGCCTACCTTCTGTTCTGGCCACTGCAACAATGCTGCATGTTATAGACCAGATTGAACACAGTGGTGGGGTGGAGTACAAAAATCAACTTCTGAGTGTTCTCAAAATTAGCAAGGTCAGTGTGTAGATCAGGATGTCCAAGTGTTTGTTTCAAGTGATAATATTTGTTTATCAACATGATTAAGATTAAGAATGAGTTGCATGAGCATCTTAGATTAAGACTAAAAAAAAAAAAAAACTCCGACAACCTCTCATTAATGCACGTGCTAAGAACATTATTTGATCCCAGTTACTGTGCATTTTATTAACAGGAGAAAGTAGATGAGTGTTATAATGCTATTCTCCAACGCTCAAACGTCAATAATTATGGTCATAACATCAACATTTACAAACGCAAGTATGAGCAAATTCCAGACAGCCCGAGTGGCGTAATTGATGCTGCATTTGGCTCTGATGGTTCCGACGATTCGTGGGCAGTGGGGTCATCATTATATTCACCACCAGAGCCTCTGTTCAAGAAGAGCAGAACCCAAGAACAACAAATGAAATTGTCACCGCTTAATAGGGTCATTGTCGGAATTGTTGGCACCTCTCCTTGATACCCTTTTTCTCTCTTTCCTTCAAAACCAAAATAAAACAATGTCTTATATTTATTTACTGTGGTAATTAATCTTTCCATGCATGTTGCTAAGGTATAGTGCCTTCCCCTTGTGTATCTCTTCATTTCCAACAATGTCCCACATTTGTTTACATCTCTTGAAGAGGAAGGAGTGGACTCTGAGGGAAGAGGACAAAGTTGGCAATGAAGAATTGAGACTATCATCAGCAGCAGCACTCTATAATATGTTTCAAGCACTTTTTTTTTGTTCAATGGGTCTCCTATAGACCATACCAAATTTGGACATATTTATATCATATTTTCCATAATAAATTGGGAACAATTTTGTTCATTTGTATATGCTCTTATTCACTTGCTTCTGTGCTTGAATTGAATGGTTACACGATAGATGGATGGATAAGATTGAGAAATGGTCCATCCTAAGTTTTTTACCATATGTTCTCTTTTCTTATTAAGTAGTTTTGCAAGGAAAAAACTAGTGAGACAGAACAAAATAAGAAGGGTTTTTTGACCGATTAAGAAGAGGATTTGTTTGCATGTGAAGGGAGAAGTAGTTTGTCGGCCAGTGGGGTTTTTGGTCATAGGGGAGGGGGAAGGTTTCTTGATTGGGGGATTCAGTCTTTTGACCTCGTAACGAGGGCCAAACCCTTGTCTTATAATATTCAACTCACCCTAATAATCTACTATAACCTAACCCCTACTTACTCAAAGCACCAAACTTCTCCTACTACTATTCATTATTCATCAGCCCTAGCTATAGCTACAAACACTTTGAAAGGGGCGTGAACAATAGCCTGCTCTTGTGTATGTAGGGGCCTTGGTCTCATATGTCCCTACTTAATTATACATGGATTTTGCAGCACATATTGTAGTCTTTGCATGTCATTTTTCGGTGGATTATTAGAGTAAGATAGCATTAAATAAGCATTTCGTACAATGGAACCTTTTAGTTGGAAACTTCAAATGACTTGTCACTGTGCAATATTTATTGCATTCTCTTCCTTCTGCACAATTTTAGAGGCATGTAAGGACGAACATGCCATCTTAATTTATTTTGGTTTATGTGACTTATAGTCTCTGGTCAGCTCCTGTACATCTCTGCAATTCCAGCGCAATATAATTTAGATTGTAGCGTTACTTTAGTTAAATCAATTAAATTGAAATTCTCAAACGTGATGACCACTTCAAAATGTCTTATTCTAACTCTAATTATAATATCATAGCTTTTCACACATTGCTGTTATGGAAGCACGCTTTCTCTTTTATAATATGCTTATGGATACATAACTTGTCAGAATACAGATTATGTTAATTTCATTTCTGATGTGAGATAGCATATCTTGATGATCTCAGTGATGTATAATTTGAGAAAACAAAGTCTGCATGGACACACATGTATATATAAAGTTAGGAAACTCACTTGGAATTAGTTTTGGTGGTTCTTAGCTAGCTGTTATTAGTTGTGTCACACTTTATCTGTTCAATTATCTAGTCTAATTGCACAACAACTTGTGCAGTTGCAGTCAATAGTAGGAGACAATTGATTAATGTCTATTATAGCACTAATGACAAGCCAAGAACATAGCGAAGAATATGGGGAGACACTTTTACAACTAATTCAAAGTAGTGGGATACACAGGATTAACTTTTCAACTTATGCAACATTTGCTTTGTTAGTAGTTAGTTGGATTAGACTAACTATGATTAAGTGCACACACCCTTTTTACAGAAACAAGAAAGGTGGCATACCCCATGTGGATAACATTCCGTAGACCTTCCCTTTCTCTAAGTTGCGTGGAGATTTTTTTTTCTTTTCTGTTTTTCTTCCTACCTCTTTTTCTTTTATGAATGCAAAGATTCATGATGATCATTCTAGTGGATTCACTATAGTGCATGCTTCACCTTTAGGTTGTTCTCTTTGCAATTGTTTATTTTTTATTTTTGTCTTTTTTTCTCGTGTGAAAACAAAAATAAAGTTCATCCTGCTTTTTTCACGTGTATAACACAAATTATTTCTATAAAGTTGGTGTATGTAATAACTCTTGGTATGTGAACATAATGGAGTAAGAAAGAATGGCACACATAATGGTTTAGTATTTTAGAACAGTTTTTCTTGAAGTAGTTTAAAGGCATAGAGAACCATATTTGTTTGTCTCCATGAAATGGAGTGTGAGTGTAGGAAACAAGAAAAGTAGTACTAATATAATGGTTTTTGTGCTTTGGTGGCTTTGACAAAACACCCCTTAATTGTAAATTATGATCCAATGCATAAAGGCGAGGAATTTTATTATGGGGGACAAAATCTGATTTTGTAGGAAGATTGTCTCTGGTTCTGTTAATATTTTTCTCTACTTTAAGTTTAGGAGTTTAAAGATGGTACCAGATGGATGGTAGTGATCATGACTTCATGAGTCAGAGGGAGAAAAATTCAAGAGGGGAAAATGTTTTTCCAAAAGGAAACAGCCTTAGTCCTAAGGAAGGACCAAAGGTTATGAGATCAGTGATGCATGCCCCCACCCCAATAATTGTAGAATAATATGATGCCTTGGGGCTTAGCTTGGTGATTTTGAACTTTCTCTTTTGACCTAGTCTCATCCTGTGTTTGTCATTGCTTAATAAATTCAAATCAAAACACATTTGAGCTAAAACTCCTCAATGTAATTTTCCTCTGGTCTTTTCATGCTTACAGCTGTAAAGTTCAAAAGAACAATAAAAGAGGGTCATATATGCTTGTGGACCCCACAAACATTTTTCTAGAGTACACACAAACAAACTGCTTAGGCTGCACAATAAAACATACACACTCTTCAATCTTTGATAAAATAGCCAATTCATAGCTACATACAGCCGATCTACTTCTGGAAAGTTGAAGCTGGTGACCATTCTTCCTGTAAACCCTCCCAAAATGCTACAAATTATTCAACTCTAACCATAAATAATTTTCCCACTCCCATCAATAATTACACTGCTATTTATTAGAAGCAAAAGTGAAAGCAATTAATAGTGATGTGATTAATGTTAGTACTCCTTAATGAATATACTAGTTTATCTTACAGTTTCACCATGTCTAATAAAAAGTTTATTTCCATCTGCCAAAAGTTAGGAGCAGTGATACAGTGTGGAGATTTCACCAACAAAAAAGTAATGCTGATATAGGATTTTATAGTTTGATAGATTGCATTCTAACACATGGCCTGCATGATACCAGAAAATGATTACAATTGTTCATCAGCATGAATTCCCGTGTAACTATTTCCATCATGAATTACTATATCTAAGGTTTTTCAGTAGAAAAATTATTTCAAAATTTGTATTTTTTTTCACCAAAGCATATGAATCAGGAAAGAGTTTGACTGTTCCACAACAACAAAGACAATTAGGGCGGGGAGAAGTAATCCACTCCATAATATGGTAATATGTCACATCATTGAGCTATAAGTTTGTCTGTTATGTGCTAAATCGACCAAAAGAATTAAGTCAACATTTTAAAGAAGTAAATTCCTCAACCATTTGAAGTTTTGAAATTCATGTGTTTACCTGCCTCTCAATAGAAATTCTCACCAACCTTTTTGTTCACAGTATAATTTCCTGCACAATTCTGAAAGGAATTGTAATTGCTTTATAGAATAATACAAATTCGTCACAAATTTCCAAGTTTCAACGTCAGAGTAAGGGTAAAAAAAAAATATGAGAACAAAGTCAAGTTCTTCCTTATGCCCAAAGTATTATTTTTGGACATCTATATGTGCTCAATACTTAGATGGATCATTTAGGTGGTGTTTGTTTGCAATGACATATACTTTCAAGTGAAGAAAAAACAGGTGAAATACGAAAAATGAAATTAAAATTTACGAGAAAAAAAAAAGATTCCTAAACTTTTCAAGTTTATATGTAAAGATTTGTAAGAAAAGTTTATTTTCATAATTAAATAAAAAAATAATTTGATTACAATTACATAAAATTTAATAAAAATATTTATTATTTTATTTTAAAATAATAAATAATTAAAAAATATATTTAATAATTAAATTGATACTAAATAAGAATGTTAAAGTAATTAATAAAATAAAAATAATTAAATATTTTGTTAATATATGTTTTATGTTAAATACATAAATAAATAAATTTAATAAAATTAAAAAATATTAATAATAAATTAAAATATAATAATAAAAATAAAGTACTAATAAATTAATATTAAAAGCTTAAAATAATAATTAAATCATAAATAAAAATTACAATACAAAATTATAAAATGATAATAAAATTAAAATAAATTTATAAAATAAAAATAATAATTTATTTTTATCTTTAATTTTATTTTATAAATTATACTTAATTTTATTTCATATATTTAAAAATTATTTATCAATTATATCTATTACATCAATTACATATTTTTCGTTTATTTCTCAATATCCTTTTAGAAATACTTTCACCTCAAATTTATTATTTTTCACCCTCTTCTCCATCATTTAATCCAAAGACACTCTTATATTTAAGAAGAATTATAGCTATTTTATGTTAAATTATAATTTTAAAGACTAATTTGACACAAAATCAACAAGGACAGTCCTCGTTTTCATTTAAGTATAATATTGATAGAGTAATTGGTCATTTACTCTAAAAAATTAAAGTTTTTATGGTAAACTTTCAAGTGTTAGTTAATAGAGAGAGGTCAAAGATGGTGTTTTATTGAATCTGAAAAGCAGAAAAGAATTCTGATTCTTTCAGTTTGACACCGTAATCTTTTCAAGGTGATGTAAAGTTGGTTCTGGCACAGACAAATTTACAGCCATCTACATTCTAAACCAAGGTGTTGATGTTTGCTTCTCAAACTCTCAAGGAACTATCCAAGATTCATATGGTCCCAAATACCAATGGATTCCAAGCAGTTGATGCATCACTGTTATGAATGGCCCCAATGGATCAGAAATGTAGCCCACAAACCTCTGTCAACTAGCATTTCCACACCTAATGCGTGAACCAAATTATTATCACAACGTTCCTTTTTTAATTGTTACAGTTAATGTTTGCTACCAGCAATCGGCATCCAATGTGCTAGGAAACTATCCTACACTAACTGGCCTCCATTTTTTCAAGCAGAGACAAAAATACCAACACAAGAAACATAATTAGATTTGGCCATGTTATCCTGAACTTGTACGAGTAAAATTCATTATGCCACACATATATAAATGTGTACAAACGTTATGTACATCGCTATTTCTTATATTAAAATGAACCCCATTCAGAACATTGTGGTCCAAAGTTTCAGACATTATTTTAAATTAAGCTTTCTTAGCATTTGAAATAGTAAGGATGGGAAAATCTTTGGCTTTTCTCAAGTCCTGAAAGCTACAAGCTTCCTAACTCTTTTTCTTTTTGGATAGTATTTTTACAATCTTGTAAGTTTGTATCAAGGATTGGTCTGAGGAAGAGCAACAATGAGATAAACAATGTGTCAATCCCTTCAGAAAATAGATAGATAAACATGCATTGATGAGATGGAATAGGCTAATAAATAAGGGACTTTACTCAGTCCAAAATATTAAAGGAACTGAGAACGAGTTCATTTATGAGTGTTTGGTTTCATTACCTACTTACAATAACAAAGTCCAGAAGATCAATAAATTGGGGAAAGGCTTTGAGGTTACTAGTTTGGAAGCTCATAGCAGGAGGCCGAAAATAATTTTCTTGGCGCCTTAAGGGGGTACCCCACACCATATTGATGTAATGTCTTATATGGAAAAGAAAACGTTTATAAAGGAGAAGTAGACAAGTAGCATTGAATGCCAAAACAAAAAGGCAGAAACAGTGATGCGTTTAGGTGGTCCAAAGCAAAGAAACAAGGTTAAATCTCTTTCCCTCTCTTCTAACAAGGCAATTTTTTTGTTAAGCAAGGAGGATATGGATCCCTTCAAGGTCTCTCTCTTAGGTTCCTTTACAAAGTCAGAAGAAAAGGACAAGAGAAGTTTTTGATGTTTTAGGGGCCAGCTATGAACCCCCAGCATGGCTTGTGTCCCAAATCTGTGACTTGGCTGCCATGCTGCAAGCATGTCTGGCTCATCAGACAAAGATTTGGGTATCTTGTGACAGGCAAGGGTGACCCTAGCACTATCACAAGTTAAGTTTTCAAAGTCTTAAACACTATCTAACAGTGAACATATGCTAGTAGACAAGGGAATGGTGATAAATGATGAACACCCTAAATATGGCCTTATATGGGGTAATCGTCACCTTAAGTGCTTGTTCCTGGTACAAAACACTGTTGGTATAAAGCGACAAGTAGAGGACGCCAACAAATACACAAAACAAAACATGCGGCATGAGTTGTGTACGTAGAAAATGAAAAGTCAAATCCTACTATGTCACGCAGCAAACTATCTCCAACAGAGAAGGCTTTATTTATTTGTCTAACAAATGATAGAAATAATATATGCACAGATCAATCAATTAGTCTTATTTTGTATGTCTAAATCGTAATACATTTCATTGTTTTGGAAATCTAATCACTGATTAAGTACAATGGCTTTGCTTGATCTAGGAAAACACACCCCTCTTTAAATACAAGACTTCTTCTTTTGCTATTGTATAAAGGGGACCAAGAACTTGGCAACAAGTCTTCTTTTTGTGTGTCTGTGCCTAGACTTGGTTTACTTGATACTATAGTAAAAGTTTTCTTAGTGAGTGTTTGGATATTACATGTTACAAGGGTACAATTACATCATATTAGTGTATGATTTGTTTCACGTCGCAGCAATCCATCATCTACATCGAAGTAGAAACTCCTACAATTAGTTTTCATTTTAACATTCGAAAGACTCTACAAACAAAACCAAACAGTAAAACTAGTAGAAGGTAGAAACTTAACCAAACAGGCTGTTAGTCTTTTTCATTTTTCATCCGTGTGATGTTTAAAAACCAGATATTTGTATGATGAGAATAGGAGAATGTGGATGAGTTAAGATATGGTCCAGTAAGTTATGAGCCATTTCTTGGGGCTTGTCACTTCAAATACTATGCCTGCAGGTCATGTTACTCGACCCACATGGCACAATGCATCACAGAAAGATAGAACCCGTGACTCTTTTCATGGTACATTTTTAGCTCTTGTGCATCACGTATGTCAGCAGAAGTCCCAAATCACAGCTGTGAAACAATTGGGTAAAATAGGTACTTAGTGAGACGTAAAGAACTTGATTTATGTTCATTTTTTTCTTCCATCTTGGCATGTCAAGATTTCAAGGGAATGATGACACATAAAGTGACTGCAGCAAGTTAGGAAGGGACAAGCTATTTCAGAATAGTAGGTAGAGTAGTTCTGAATCACTGCCAGAAACGAATTACCTATATTGAGTGATCATTTTTCAATTTGACTAAGGCTTTGTTAGAACTTAGAATTCGATCTGTTTTTTCTTGTCCTTTCTATCTATTAATCTTTACATCCATTCAAACCATGAAAGACCTTACTTGGTCAAAATAGATTTCTGTTCCAACATTCCATATTAATTTTAGAAGAATCTCCAACAAATTCATAGGGGGACATAATTGCAGCAGTAAATATGAGCCTTCACATGTTTTGCATTGATCTCAACTTCATGCACCACAACCCAAGGCAATTCATTCCAAAAGATTTACATGGGATTGGTTACATATTACAAATTTCATTTATATTTGATAATTTATTTGAACAGAACAAATGGATTCCTCAATCATCCATAGTACCACACAAAACTTTAAAAAAGAAACAAAAACTGTGCAAATCTCTGGAAATAAAATCATATTCTTTTGATGTTAAAACGTGCAAGAAAGGCTGCAGACGTAATGAGTGAATGAACAAAACAATTCAACATTTTTTGAGAATCATTGGCCTCAATGTTTTATCACACAAGCGCAGTTTTTTAAGCGACCAAGATTCAAGGAAAGCTAATCATCCCCAAAAAGAGAATCAATAATAGGTTGTGAATGCATGCCAGATGTGAAGATACAATAATGATCCTAAATACCTGTGAAAACTTTCTGTACACAGTAGATCAAGATCAAATCATAAAAAGAGAAAAAGCAACTTTGCTGTCCAAGATTATTAACTCTAATAGAAACTTCTGTTTATAAAGCAAATCAATTAAAAACATAATCATGTCATCTCTCACCCCACTCCATCCCCCACTTCAAAATTAAAACTTGATAAACATGCAATCTAACTGTTTAAGTTTCGACGAAAATTTGAGCAATATACGAAATCGACAAAGTGTAATAGTACATGCAGATAACAAAAGGAGCTATATTGAGTACTACATCTTTCTATGCAGATAACAAAAGGAGTTATAGTGAGTGTTAAATCTTTCTATGCGGATAACTGAAGAGCCGTATTGAGTGACACATTTTTCCCTGACAGTTTTTTTTTTTTTTTTTTCATTTTGTTTGCTACCATACTGGGAGAATCAACCTTATTGCAAGTTTTTTTTTTTATACATTACTGTGCTGCTCTCAAAAAAGATAAGACAGTGATGGAGGGAGTAATAGAGTTTGAATTGATTGATTTGAATTACACATTGGTGGCCGTGGTAGTGGAATCTTGCAACAATAATATCAGTGATCATAATTTGGCCATGCACCAATTACAACAACATTTTACAGCAGCCCATGTCATTATCCAAAACCAACTGAAACCATTTTTTCTCCATTCTAAGTAATTGTCGTGTGCAAATCATTTATATACAAAGTTCTTTTCTTTTTCAGAATAACTTATTGAATTGAAGTTCTTGCTTATAACAGTATATCTTATAAATTTTAACTTTTTGTTTGTTTATCTAGTAAGATACTTACAAGAAATACGTTTCATGTCATTGGAATACAACCTGATTAAAAATTTTAATTCATATAAGATAAAATAATAACATATCCTCTATAGCTAAATCATGTATTCTGTCAAAAGCAAGAACTTAACCTTTAAACTTTGTCTAGAGTAACTATTCGTACCGTGTCATACCCATCTTCATAGGTGTCAATTTATCACTTCCAGCATAGCAGACAAAAGAGAAACAAATTCAATGTAATTCTAAGACAGAATCCCTCTTGCTTTGCGCATGCTTAAACCATGATTCGCAACTCCTACAGACAACACTGTTTCCTTGTAGAAATTTCAACATATTTTGTTGGCTATTGATTCACTGAGTAGAAGACCAACCCTTTTGATAAACTAATTACCTTTTGCTCTTACCGACAAATTAAGGTTCACATAAGCGCTCAATTCATATTCCCCTAACTAAATTGTTTTTGTTTTTGTTTACAAATGTTTCAATTGCAAGATAGTCATAGTTGTCAGGATAACATTTTTGCCGTGATATTCGATTAATCAACTTTCATGTATATAGTGCTCTATACCAACTATTGAAACAATAATTGTGTCTTTGTTAGGAGTAAAGTCCAATTTCAGTGGGTTTACTTTGTGATGTACCCCACCAAGCCTATGTATAAAAGCTAGGAAATGAATAGAGTGACTGTGGTGAACCTTAATTTGTTGGTAAGACCAAAAGGTCAAATTTATCTTCTCAACATTGTAATGCTGGAAATTATTAAAATGTAAACCTGAAATTTTAAAAAATTCGTTAGTTAGTTTCGTAAATCATTTAAAAACTGAACATCATAAAAAACTAAACCTGAAAACTGAAAGAGCATGTCACTTTTTTTTTTTACTAGTTATCCATTTTATATAATATAATAGAATTTGGTCAACTTCTGTTCTTCGGTGTCTCCTCCCAAACTCATGAAACCGAATCCTTCGCTGCAGAGAGCAGTTCTAACATTCATTTACTCTAGAATTGAAGTTCACGATCAATCTTTTATATTCACCTGTTCTGTTGTTCCTATTTTGCTCTCCAGTCTGACTTCTTTGTCCCTCAAATTTACTCTTCACTGTGACTTTTATATTCCTCTTTTTGCCGCTGGGAAAACAAAGATATCATCGAGTAAACACTGCTGTAATATGCTAGGTTGCTTGAGTATAACCTAGATCTTTTTCACCTGATAATGATTAGATTGTTCATACATAGTTCATTTGACATCAAAGATTTAAATATAGACAACTTGACAATATGTGAAGAGTTGGGTTGCTTTCTTTCAGTGTTTCGTTTTTACGAGCTGTGAATAACTTAGTATATGACTTTTATACTTGTTAATTTGCAACTTCCGTCAACCTTTTCTGTATAAGCTGCAGCGTTACAGAATTTTTTTGTTCAATTCTTGCATCCAGCATTGAATGTCAAGATTTCCAGATTGAGAAATGATGACACCAAACGTGACTGCAGTTAGATAGGAAAACACAAGCTAATCCTGAACATTATGCACAGCATCCTGATTCACAGCAAGAAATGAATTACTAAGACTTTTGTTAGAACTTATAATTCAATTTTTTTTTTCATCTATTACTTTTTACATCCATCTGTTCAAATCTTGAAAGATCTTGGTCAAAATAGTGTTCTGTTGCAACTTTCCACATCAATCTATACAGAATCTCCTGTAAATTCATAGGAGGCCATAACTGCAGAATCTTCTACAGACAAATAAATGATGAATAAAACAGTTCAACGGTTTTTAAGAATCATTGGCCTCAATGTTTCATCTCAGTAGCGCAGTTTTTTCAGTGATCACCTTCAAAAAGGAAAAACAGCAGATGTACACAGTAGATTAAGACCAATTCGTAAAAGAAAAAAACATCTTTTGCTGTCGAAAATAATATTAACTCTAATAGAAACTTCTGTTTATAAACCGGGTCATTAAAAACATTACAATGTTACTTCACCCTCATACACCCCTCCCTTCTCCCAAAAAAAACTTAATAATTGTGAAAATAACTCTTCATTTCAGATTTATCCATCTACATAAAGATAGTACAAGATACGGGATAGACAAAATATAATGATAGTACATGCAGATAAAGAGTTACATCGAGTGCCGCATCTTTCCCTAACAGTTTGTGCATTTTGTTTGCTACCATAGTAGAGGGATGAACCTTAATTGTGAAAGTTTTCTTATTGTTCTAGCTGCAGGAAAAAGCCTACCAGTGATTGAGGGGTGACGGGGGTGGGAATTAATTGATTTGAATTACACATAGGTAGCCATGGTAGTGGAATCCTGCAACAGTAAGTGTCATAGTGAACATAATGTGACTATGGTATGGACAAATTACAGCAACATCCTTTCAATCGAGTAGATACCCTGCTCTGGCCAAATATATGAGTTCATCATTAATGTACAGTAACCTTCACTGTCAATTGAATTTGAGCCCCAAGCAGCCATTGTCAATACCAAACTGAGACCAAGAATTGCAGTATAAATGATCTATATACACGTTCTTTTCTTTTTCAAAAAGACTTGTCAAATTGAAGTGCTTGTCCATGGTTACAAGTGTACGCATAAGCCCCTACAGTTCAAAAATATTATTGATACCATCTTGCACTATAAAGATACACACCACTGTGCCAATTTATTCTGTTCCAACTTATCAGACAAGAGAAGATCAAATTAAGCATAATGCTAATATCTAAAAAATGCCGTCTTATGCGTTTATCTAGTAACAGTGAACCTAAGCCATTAAACTCAATGCACAACAAGTTCCTTACTATCTTGCTCCATAACCGCACCACTATAAATTTATCAGTTCCAGCCTAACAGACAAAAGAACACCAAATCCAACATAATGCTAAGATTGTTGCATCCCTCTCGCCTTGCACATGCATAAACCCCTGATGATTTGCACCTCCTGCTGCATTTGAGACAACAGTGTTTCCTGCAGCGATTTCAACATACTCTGTTCGCTATTATTCACTGAATATTCATTTTAACACCAAAACACTATTTGACACCCAGAAAGAAAGAAATAGAAGAGAAAGAAATGTAAATTTGATAAGTGAATGGGGTGACAAGAAGAAAAAGATTGACAAAAAAAGTGTCAAATTGGTGTTTGTCTAATGAAGTTATCTATATATCATTGTTGTGAGAATTCAATCAAAACCAAGACAGCGAGCAATAGTTATCAGATGCCCTTTTCAAATAAAGATGCAAACCAAAGTTTGTCCATCGCAAGCTCTCAGACGTACCTTAATTCTTAATCAGAATGCACCGAATTGGTGATCCCTCAGCACCAGGCAACCTAAGAGGTAAGCAATGGACTGAATATAATCCTGCAGGAACATCATCAAGCTTCAACCCCTCGACAAGAATGATTTCCTGAAGCATTTACAGTTGTTAGGACTTGTTCACATTGATTCTGTTTCTTATCCAAGCAACAATGAAACATATTCAATCTGGTTCATACGAGGGAATCTGAAGACACAACTACCAATCTCATGTCAAAATACAATTTTACCTACTTGTTGGCAACTATCTCAAACTAAACAGTAGAATATCTTAACACGAGCGAACATAAAATCAAATTACAAATTGAGACTGACATGGATGGAGACATTGTTTAAGCAAAGATGCTACATTGAGAAAATACTAAGGATACTAATAGTTTGCTGCTATAAAATGTTTCAAAATTAACAACAACTTAAGTAACTGTTTAGATCCCTCATTCACATGTACTATGTAAAACTATACTTATTAGGATATCCTTTTCCAGGAACCTATACTGGTATATCCAAAGTTTAGGGTCAGATTGCATAAGCCTGATAAGTACTAACTAAAACATTACCTGAAAAGAGTCTAGAAAGTCATCCAAATAAATCATTAGTTTTGCAGTAAAATTACAATAAGGTCATTTTTATTTTTAGAAGGAAACAAAGCTCTGATAAATTGTCATGTTAGAAAATTTTTTTATACTTATTGACAAAGTTACAGCAAAGAGAATATCAACACTGATTACTCAAACTTCCAACAATCTTTAAGAGGTCTGCTTTCAGAGCCAAATACTTGCCAGTTAACAGTTTGACTAGAGCACATTATAGCTATAACATAGAAAGAAGGATTAACTAGTATTATGATACACTAATAGGGGTAGAAAGACCAAACGATGTTCATAGTTACATACATCACAAGTAATAAAAGTCAAAGATCCGACTTGAGTAGAAGCCACCACAAACAAATACAGAGATTGAAAAATACTTAGTGGTACTTTGACCCTATAATCCCCAAGATAAGATTCACTTTCACTAAAAAGGCCAGGGGATAATTAGTAATCAATGTTGAAACATGACACACAAACTATCGCCACAAAAGGAAATTTTTCTTACCCTATCTTTTAGAAAAACAAGGTGAGATGGAATCAAGTAATCATAAGAAGCAACAGATAGGTAATCAATTCCTGCATTGCACCACAGAAAATAAATGTCAAGCAACATAATTGAGTAGGAAAAAAATGCGGAAAAAGCTGAACAAGAAAGAAAGGTTGGGGGAGATATGCACAACTAAAAACATGCAATGGAAATGCAAAAAAAATAGTGAATCACAGTTAGCAATTCAGAAGTGGGTTCTGATTTTTCAGAGATGAGAACGGAAAGGAAGAAGAATACTTTGTAGTATTTATCGAATTACTCACATAGAACCTAAAATGTACAAAACTAGACCCAGCTATTGGGCTTGAGACAAATGACAGGAAAAATGACCACGGGAAACTGCAGCCAGATATTAAAAAAGTAAAACCACACTTATACCTACCTACAAGTTTAATATCAGTGTTCTCCACAAGCCATTTTGCTCCATCCACTGTGAATCCTACATAGCTTGTGTCACATCCCTTCTGAAACATAAGCCGCCTAATAATTCAACATGTTTAGTTCAACATTTGATTTCAAATGAACAATGAAATTCAAAAGATTGTGAAAATGATAACTTGGCTTGGACAAGTCTTATGGAAACTTGCAAATCATAATTAAATGTTTCTTTTGTTTATCATCCACCACTACTTTTTTAATCAAGGAGAATATAGTCATTGACACAAGTACAATGAATAAAAATATAAATAGCTGCACTCAAGTCTCACTCGTACAGAAATTAAAATAAATAAAAAAGAAATGACAAATTGTTGACAAAAGCATTAAAAAAACTATTATTATACTGATGAAGTATAAAAAAATAATAAGTTCTCTCACACGAAAATTGAAGTTACACAGACTTGGAAACTTATTTGAGGCAAACACATAACACAAGTCCAAGAACACCACAAATTATATTTCAAAGTTGTTTCCTCAAACTTAATAATCTTTAACTACCACCATATCAGCACTGTTTGAATAGCCCAGTGTCAACAAAAACATTGTAATACTTGCTAAACCTGTAGACGTTACCTGTCTGTATTTAACGTTCGGAAGAGAACACGTATTGTACCTCTTGGAATATTTAACGACTTCATAACTTGAGCTAAAAAAAAAAAAAAGACAACACATTTCCATCGGATAATAGTATTATAGTAGCAAAAATAATTCTAAAACCATAAAGTTGCCAATGTCGTTCAATCCTCATACACCACATGAAGAAAAAAAATGCATACCAGTTATGTTACTATCTCTTGGAACATCGACTAGCAGAGCAGGTCCTGCACACAAACAATCTGCATTTAGTACAAATGATAGTAAGATTACTACATGCATTCTAAACGCAAGGCTATTGCACAATTAGGACCTATACATCTCAGATATCGTCCATTTTGAACCAAGAACCTCACAATTTGTCCTTAAAAAGAGTATTTAGTCTAAGTGAGTTTGATTGAGAAAAAAAGTGTTTGAAAACTACTCTTATCCTTTATTCCTAAGGATAGGTTTGAAAACTACTCTTATTCATCTCATTCCCTTATGTTTCAATCCACTCCATTTCACTCTTAGTCTCTACGACCAAAACCAATCATAGCATATGCGATAACGTGACACTTTTTTGGTTATATGCAATAAAAGAAAAGAATACGAAAAAGAAAGGAATGATAAAAGAGAAGTGACCGTTGAGGATTTCCAAGTCGAGCGTGTCGACGTCGAAGCCGGCGTCGAAGTAGTGGTCGAAGACGTGACCGGGAGCGTCGACGTGCGTGCCGGTGTGGGTTGGAAGCTTCATTTCGGAGTTGTTAGCGATGGAACCGTTCTTCATGCTCTTTGGAAGCCACAAAAACTGCCCTATGCCGTCCTTCGAGTCAAATTCCGGCATCTCGGGGTGGTACCGGTGACTGATGTCGAATATTCGGCCGTTGCCATACACTTCCCGGCGCGGCGGGACCAGGCTGTCGTCGCCGTGCGCCGCCCAAATCGCCACCGCGAAGGCGCACGCAACCACTGACAGCAACGCTCCACACTTCATCGACAGATTTGTTAACGCCACAAAGATACAGTCACGCCAAACAGTATCAGTTCACAACTTGGATGGATTCTTTTACTACCACTGATTTCATTTTCAGACGTAACTGCTTGTATTTTATTCATTAAAAGAAAATCATTCAAATATTTATTTTTAAATTATTATTATCTCATAAAAAGAATCATTTTTAATTACTGTGTGCAATAATTTATTATTAAAAAACAGTGGAATAAGAATATTTCATTTTTTTTTTGGAAGTTTAATAGGAGGAAAAAATATTTTATACTCATTTAAAATCATGATATATCGGAATTATGAATCCTAATAATTACAATTCAACATTTTTTTAACCAATTATGTACTTTTTTTTATCCAATTCACTTTCTCGTAATTGTATTTTTAATCATTCTTTATTTTACAAATCTATGTTGGAATAGCTAATTTTGAGATCAAAGTTAGGAAAAAAGAAAAAGACGTTTGTTTGATAACTCTAATTTGAAAACTGTTTACGAGTAGCAAAATAGATCGAGAATAGAGTTTGTGAATCGCAGGTATAACCTACAAGCCCAAAAAATGCAGGTTGTAACCTTTACAAAAAGAATTTTGTGAAAAAGGTCTTTTATTTTTAAATTTTAAATAAATAAATTCACAACTTTGGTATCAATAAAAACTGAAAACTATTTTTAAAAAAATATTTTAACAAAATATTCATCGAACAAGTTTTTTAATCTTTAAAAGCTGAAAACTATTTTTTAAATACAGGAATCTTACAATTCTCACTCATCCATATGCATATTCTCTTCTCATTTTACAAAGTGAATATTAACTTTTACATTAAATTAATTTTTTCCTAATTAGTTATCAATAAAAGATAATTTCCATTTTCAAAATAATATTAATTTCCTTAAATATTTCCATTACTTTAAATGGAAATCATGTACAATGTTTTATTGAATTATATTAAATTAACATTGAAATAATATTTACAATACTTATAAATTAACATTGGAATAATATTATATTAAATTAAATAATTTTAAAACAAATTAAAATATTTAAATATCTATGAATTGAAACTTTATTTTATATTTTTTATAACCAATAAAATAATCTTTTTCTTAAATATTTTATAAGATTTCATACATGTTTATATTTATAAACACTTAATTATAACATGAAATACTAGTATTTCATTATTTCTCAAAGAGAAATACATATAAGTGTTGAGACGTACAAGCAAGCGTCTTCAAATATATATATATATAAGGAACCTAGGTAAATATTAAAAACATAATTTTGTTACAGTCCGCACGCGTAGTTTAATCACAATAATTGACATGAGACATTAAAGAAAGGGTATCCATACTTTCCAAAGTAAAAGAAGACAATTCAACATACTAGTATCAGCTTAGCTTGCAATTTTCATCAAACTGCATCTTGTGGAACTAACTTATTCTGGCTACGTTGCAGCAGTTTCACCCTTCAGCATCAGCATCTTGACAAAATAATAAGGATAAGGATAATGAACAGAAGCAATATGGAAAATATGGCACATTCTAGTAATATAATCGTACCGTGCAATTGAAAACCAGGTTTGACCACAAACTAGCACGGACCCCATCATCTGATCAGAATGCATCGTATTGGTGATGCCTCAGAGTGAACCAACCTAAGAGGCAAGCAACTGAGTGAATATACTCCTGCTGGGACATCATCGAGCTTCAGGCCTTCCACAAGAATGATCTCCTGAAGCATTTGAAATTTGTCAGGCTCTTATCCAAGTCACAAATGATGCAATATTTAACTTTTCTTTCAAAGGAGGAAGTCAAGACACATCCTAACAATCTCTTCTGTTTACACAACTGCATCTTCCACATACTTAAGCTAGAAACATCTTTCCAAATAAACTAAACTTTATTTATCTAGAGATAAGAACTTCAAAAATAAGAATACTAATGCACCATAAATTTGGGTTAAGGTAAAGCTGGAACATTATACAAAGATGAATCAACTAAAGTAGCCATTATGAATTAACAAAAAGAACAGGTTAAGCAGTGGAAACTAAAAGTTCTCTTGTTAGAGTGATAAACCTGAACTGCTATAAATTTATACTAAGAATAATGAGTAGAAGAATTTAGCAATAGTGATAGTTATTAAATGATTCTCATGATTCTTAAAGTTTATACACAATAAAAGTAGCACAATCAAAAAAGCAACCCAATACAAATAGCTATGTTCCCTGAATAAGTCATCAAACGATACAGATAAACTGATATAGCCATAGCTGGAAACACTAAATCTAAATGAGATTCACTGAACAAGAGTACCAAAATCAGAGTTTAGACATCCAACCCACCATTACGAATACAAGTACAAAAGTTTAACAGATCCCAATGTTAGACACTAATTAACATATTTAGGGCCCAGATCTTATTTGTAGTTTTATAATTTTTCAACACGATAATGAGTGGAATGAGTAGCTTGCTATTAATAAGGAGTAACAGGTGCATACATTTCAACCATAAGGTGAAGAATTTCTTACCCTGCTTTCAAGAAAAGCAAGATGAGATTGAACCGAGTGATCATAAGCAGCAGCAGATAAGTAATCAATTCCTGCCATTTGCATAAAAAGGAAATTGAATTAGTGCAATAACAACTTTCACAAGGAAAAAAAAAAACAGAAATACGACTATGATAAATTGGAACAATCACTAAAGAGTTGTTCCCGTATACAAGATATTCCCATTTGCTATTTTTATATCCTGAAATAAGGACAGGGGGAGAGAGAGAGAGAGAGGGCAGGACAGTGAAGAAAAAATCCGCTGTCATTATCAAATTTAACACTAATTTTTAATTTTTTTTTACTGTTCAGTCTGTATAGGACTTACGGAAACAGAAAATATAAATAAAATAATAAGTTGTTTTCACTGTTTTTGGTATAAACTTTTGCAAAAATGAAAACAGAAAATGTTTTCTCAAACCAACCAGATCCAATTTTAGTTCAGTGGGACAAAAAACTGGTTTGTAGATAATGTAACCTCAATGACTACAGTTCGAGGTCATTCACAAGTTGAAGAGAACCGAAGGAAATAACTTTTCTATGAAAAAAAGGCTCCTTTTTGGTTGGCCAAGTTATGGACAAAGTGATGATACCACAAAAAAGAATTTTTTCTGTAACTACGTTGGTATGAGGAATACAAGTACACTGACTTCTTAACTAATCAATCAAGGGCAAAGAATTTATAACAGTTGGGCCTCATACAATCACCAAGATATACATTTGGAGATATAGAAACACAATGATGATTATATACAACACTGCAGGTGAAAAAGCTGATCGAATAAACAGTTCACAGATGAATTTAAAGAGAGTGATGTCAGTAATGCAAAATAATCATATGCACTTTGAACCTTGTGCATTTTGCAGTTATTTATTAATTCATAACCGCAAAGAATGGAATCAATTGACATCAACTCATCGTGATTCATTCCTAAATGGCAAATAAATACTAACAACTACCATGCACTCGTAAAGACAATAAAAAGATAAATGTAAGGCTAAAAAATGGATGCTATCTGAGTTGACAAAGTAAGATACACTCAAGACAAAAGAAATGACTGGAAAAAAAAGTAAGTTAAAAAATGTGACAAGGAAAGCTATATAATAACTAAATGACTCCACTTTATTGGAAGCAATTAGAAGATTGATTTATAAGAGGAAAGTAAAAATGCAGACTTGGATAGCGGACCAGTCATGAGTGGAACAAGAGTCACAGGAAATGCTTTAGGGAGGGAATAAGTAACCTAATCTTAAGAAGTCGTCTATGTCTCACCTACAAGTTTGATGTCAGTGTTCTGTATCAGCCATTTTGCACCATCCTCCTTGAATCCCACATAGCTTGTATCAAATTCTTTCTTAAACATGAGTCGCCTAACAATTCAGCAGTGATTAACTCATATGTAGTTTCTAATTAAAAAAACTAAATATCAGTATATAGTTTAAGCAAAAATGTTGAAATTTCAGGCTAAAATTATATTATCATTTATTAATCATCAAGATTAAAATACATGATCAATTAAATAGAAATACTTAAATGAGTTTGGATGTGTAGAAGGGGAGGCAGGCACTATAAACATTTTTCTTAAATTCATGTTATTCAAAACCTTCCCCTGCCTTGCATTTCCTCCATAAAAACCATATTAAAGTTGGTAAAATGATGTTTTTTTGTAATTCTAATTCAAAGTTCGTAATGACTTACAAAAATTCTTTTAACATAAATAGCCATAAACTTCGTTTTCACTTTTCAGTTTTTCAAATTCCCATTAGGAGTCAATAAATCATTATGCATCATTGGTAATTAGCCATTCTTATTACCCTAAAATTAAGGAATTACGTGTGTGCTGGTTAACATATTTGATCCACAGCCACCCAACAACGACGAGAAAAGAGCAACCCAAAATTTAATTTGAACATAAAAAGGTACCAAAAGACTGAAGTTGTAAATGATTGCAGTGCAATTTGTAGAATAAAATGGTTCCATTTTCAAACCTATAAGAGACCATGTAACTTCAGGATTTGGGAACAACATAAGAATTCCTTTTTAGGACTCATTTTTCATAACATAGCAAGTTAAAATCATAGAGATAATTCTCAAGATAAATACTGTAATAATCTAAAAAAAACGATGCACAAAACACTTTTCAATTCATGTATATGCGAGAACTATGAAGCTGACTCAGAGACGCACTTCAAAGTCTTGAAGAAACTTTATTAAATTAACAAGAAGAAAATCCTCCTGCAGTAGTCATGATACTTGTAACTTATAGAACTCACCTGTCGGTATTTAAAGTTCTGAAAAGCACACGACGTACACCTCTAGGGATATTCAAGGACTTCATAACCTCAGCTAGCAAAAGGAGAAATTTGATAATGCTTCAATTAAACGTGACAAATGATAACAAGGACAAGCTTGCATTTTTATAACAGGCATTCAAAATAAATAAATTAATTAAAAATCAAAAAACAATATGAACATGGGAAAGTAAAACATCAACCCAACTTCAGGCTTGAGAATAGCAAGGCTAAGACAGACTGTGTAAGAAGGTCTAGCATTAAGACTTTGTTTGAATAAACTTCTTTACAAGCATTTATAAGAGAATAGAAAAGAAGTTGAAATGAATTGTGCAATCAACTTATGCATTTAAAATTTATAAGTTTTTTCATCTAACTTCTCCCAGACATGAGGTGCACAAGTTTATTTTAGTATGAGGAAAGTACAACGTGTTTTACTAGTTTATACTCGTCTCCTACAAATGTTTATGAAAAAGTTTACAAAAACGGGATTTCGTGTGTAAAAGACATTGCGAGTTAATCAGAAAAATATATATATATATATATATATATATATATATATATATATATATATATATATATCCCACCCACTCAATACACAGAATGCAGGAGTTCAATAAAACAGAAACAGCAGGCAGAAAAAAACAAACTGGATCATTAGTAACTCGTACCGGTAATGTTTTTATCCCGTGGAACATCAATCAGAAGTGCAAGGCCTATTAACAGAACACGCAGTGTATAAGTTGTCCGCATCCAAAACTACTTGGTAATGAATAAACACAGTATTTAACAAATGAAACCAAAGGAGAACTGCAGCAAATTAACACTAATAACATGAACGAAAATAATTATTAAATTGTGAGAATCTGAAGTTGAGTTGAACAAATTAACAAATGATAAAAGGTGCACGGAGAGAGAGGGTCGATACGCTACCGTTGAGGAGTGTTAGGTCGAGCGAGTCAACGTCGAAGCCGGCGTCATAGTAATTGTCGTAAAAGTGACCGGGCGCGTCGACATGACTGCCGGTGTGAGCACCGAGCATAAATTGGGAGCCGTTAGCGCGCGAGCCATTCTTCATGCTAACTGCAAGCCACAGAAAATCTTGTCCGAGCCCCTCCGTCGAGTCCCAAACCGGCATCTCCGGCACGTACCTGTGGCTGATGTCGAAGATTCGCCCCTCGTCGTACACTTCTCGCCGCGGCGGAACCAGAGTGTCGCCGCCCCCGCCGCGGAGGGAGCAGTCATCGTCGGCGTCCACGCCGGGGATGGAAGGATACGCAGCGGAGTTCGCAGAGACGGCGACGGAATGCGCAGAAATTGCGCAGAGGAAGGCAAAGAGTGATAGAGAGTTCATGGTTCAGTGAGTTGAATTGAATGAATAAGGTTACAATTGGTGCTTCAGTTTCTTCAATCCTTCATCCCCATGTCTTTGACAAAATGTTTTTCTTTTCTTTTTTTTTATTTTGACAACCAAAAAAATTGACAGGTAATATTAGATAAGTGAAAATCAACAATTCTTTTTTTTTTTTACTTAATTTCATTTTTATCCTTTTGTATATGTACTGTTTTGATGTTTATGAAATTGTGAAAAGGGCATTATACTTATTTCCTTTAAATACTCATAATTTATTTTAAGTTATTGTATATTATGTTCACATTTATTTGTTTTTTGTTTTAACATATATCTTATTTTCTTATAAATTGATTTCTTATAATTGAAGGAGACAACCTTTTTACTTTTTACATATTCTTCAACTTTTTTATTTTTATTTAAAGTGAAATTTAAATTCAGATATAGATTCTTAAATATCTTTAAAAGAACATGTTTATCAAAAAGTCGTAAGAAAAATTATTGACTCTTATACTATGTGATATAAAAATAAAAATAAAACACGTTATACAATAATGAGACATAGACATAGGTCAGACGCATATAAAAATTCATATTATTTATTTTCAATTTTCTCATTTTCATCAGAGACTTAATTTACTTGAATTTCTAATACTTGAATTCGTAACACAAATTTGTTTAAGATAAATTCAAATGTCATTTTAATAAATAAATTTATGCTTAGTTTAACATCACAAAACATAGCGTAAGGGTTATATTCTACTTAAATCCAATAATTTTACTTAAATCTAATAATTTGATTTTATCTCTGATTAATATAATATTTTTTACAAATATTACGGGCATGCATTTGAAGGATCAAAATTGTTATTTATCCACTATAATTGCACAAAACAATATCAAAATGAAATTTATTTCTCAAATATTTCAAAGAGAATATGTAATTAAAAAATTTTAACAAATAAATTAATACAGATGTAGTTACAATGTTATACATAATAGAGTAATGTTATAAAGCGTACAAATCCTACTACATTTTTAGAAAGGACGTATTTAATACAAATATGTGAGCACCTGTTTTTATATCCTAATATAAGATTTTTTGTTAAATAAATTGAAAAATGATAATTCGAATTTAAATAAATGTATAAGTTATAATTTATTATCTTGTTTATGTGTTTATGGTGTGTATAATAGTTGCTCGCGGGTTAGTCAGATCAGAAAGTAATCAGAGTATGAGTTCACTTAATAGTCTAGTGAGATGCACACAATACTTGAAGATCATATTTTCTTGTATAACTTAGCTTCGCTGGTACTCTTTCTTTTTATTTCTATTTCAACACACATACATTTTAACTTTCATTTAAAGTGAAGAGTATTTTCTGATATATCAAGAACAAAAGCAAAATAAAAGGAAATAATTGGACAGGAGAATTAAAAAAATAGAAATAGATAATATTCTTTTATCAAAGCTTATTTATTACAATGACACGGAACTTTATTTGTTAAAATAAATCTGCAACAACTTATTGTTTTTTCTGGCACTCCTGAATGCAGGAATCCAAGGTCTTGAAGGCAGTAGCAGGATCATCTGATACACAGAAAGTTAATTAAGAAAATAATGTCAGAAGATAATTATTAACTAATGAAGATTTAAAAGAAGATTAACAGGGTAAGAGAATGAATTAATACGAGTATTGATGATGTGAATGGACTTGATCAAGGCACAGCCAGTGACACAATAGTGCACAACATCATTCAGAGAATCATGGCATTTTGATTGACAAAATTCCACACATAAAAGATATGCATTGGACGCAGGACCAGGTAATAATAAAAGAGGTGCACACTTCAGATCACATTTCACTTTACAACTCATTTTCATTTTAAGAAACACACCATTCTCCTTAATCTTCATCTCATTCTTTCTCATCATTTTTCTTTTAATCTATTTCTCAAGATGCTAATTTATTTTCTCATATTTCAACCCACAAAAATATCAATTTATACACACAAGCTAATTAATTATACCCTATGATATTCACACACAAATGTCACCATAAATAAAAAATAAATAATTATTTTTTGTTTTACTCTCTTTAATTAAAAATAAATTTAGCTTACTATGATTAACCAGACGAATATTAAAATATCTGTCTCTTTCATTTATATCTGAATATACTTAATCCACACGGTATTTAGAGCATTCACCACCTAAAATAAGATACGTGTGTATATTTGTCTATTAAGGAGAGTAAAACAAAGAATAACTATTATTTTTTATTTATGGTGACATTTGTGTGTGAATATCATAGGTGTAATTAATTAGCTTGGCTGTATAATTTGATATTTTCGCGGGTTGAAATATGAGAAAATAATTCAGCATCTTGAGAGAGTTGTGCGATAGATTAAAAGAAAAATTATGAGATGAAGATTAGTGGAGTTTTTATTATGATATTGATTGAAACGTAATATAATCACAAATGTGCATGAGAAATTATATGTGTCTCGTGCTTTTATAAAAAATTGTTCATCTTTAATCAAATATGCATGCATCTGTTTAAATATATATACTTGAATAGTAAACAACAAATCCTTAATATAATCATGCACTTCAAAAGTAGTAGTATCTTAAATTATTATCATGTTGTTCCTCACAGTCCTCTAAAATAATAATGACTCGCCACAGACACATATTTTAATACAAAAAAAGTCATTAAATATATAAATAACAATTAAAGAATATCACTGACTTGACAGTTTAATCTGATAAATATGTTTGCATTTTTTCAACATAAATATTTCTTGAAAAATATATCATATCACTCTGGTTTATATCTTATTGTTCTGTCATTTCTTCTCCTAAATCGACTGATTCATCAATAAGTATTAAATAAATAAAAAATCCTTGACCTTTTTCATTGATATTCGGATTTCTTCAAGTTAATATTAAGTATAATAGTGTTTAAAATTTTAATTATCACTCTGGTCCATTTGCTACAATCATTTAAAATTAAGCTTATTTGCTGATATATCAAGAGAACAAAAGAAAAATAAAAGGAAATAAGTGGACAGAGTAATTACAAAAAATAGAAAAACATATTACTTTTTTATTAAAGTTTATTTATTTGTAAACATTTGCGTAGGAAATTCTTGTATGCAGGAATCCATGATGTGGATGACAGTGGCGCAATCATCTGACATATAAAGTTAATAAAGAAAATAATTAATAAACAATGAAGAATTCAATGAAGATTAATTTCATTAAATTTGAATAAATGTTACGTGTAATAATATAATACATTAAATACTACATTAGTATACTATCAAATACCACATTAAATACTTCCTTAAAACATTACAAAACTACGCTAAATGTCATGTCAAATACTACATTAAATACTAAAATAAACATAATGAATAACATAAATACTAAATTAAATATATACTCTGTTTTATAATAATTGTTTTAAGACTTTTTATCTAAATTGAGATAAATATTTTTTAATATAATTTTAAATGAGTTATCTGTTATATTTTTTTTAATTTTTTATTTTAATATACGTTTATGAGCTATTATATTTTCTTTAGCATAACTAATTTTTTTATTCATAATAATTAAATTAAAAAATATTATCTCGAAATTTAAAAATTAATAAATGAAAATGAACCAATGTTTTTTTTTTAAAAAAAAACAAGAAGGAAACAGAATGAGTGTAGTCAAATACTACTACAATTACTACATTAATATAATATGTTATACTACTATTATGTATTCCACATTAAAAAAAAAACATGGAAACAATGATCCCTTTAATATAATCTACATTATTTTTATTCTTTAATTAATTTACAAAACTTTTCTATCATTTAATTATAAAATATTTTATAGAATTTCATTTTTATTTAATTATAATTTTTGAAATTAAATGCAACATTAATCCCTCTTTGTCACTTTATAACTTACTTTTCACCTAAGTATTTTCATATATACAATTATGATATAGAAATGAGGAAAGATAAAATAGAAAGTTTTATCATTATTTTATTAAAATAAATAAGTATTACGTTCATTGCTTTGTTAAAAAAAATGACACATAACAAGCAACAACAAAAAAATAGTAGTTGTCGTAAAATTAATTTTGAATTGAAGTAATTGTTTATAGTTCTTAATCAACCTTTTATTCTTATATAAAATAACTCAACCAAATATACAACTAAATCTAACTCTAAAAGGAAAAAAAAAATAGATAGACAAGACATTAATAGAATGTCTATTATCAACTAATTTTATATAAGGAAAATAGCATTACCCTTAAATTTTACATTTAATATTTTGATAACAACAATAATTACTATTAATCCTTGTAATGATCTTTTAATTATGCATTATATTTATTTAATAAATTAAACCATTTCACCCAATTGTTATTGGATCCATGCAAGAAGTGCACTTTAATGTGATATTTTATTACTTTAATGTTGTTGTTGACAGATGATTTGACATAGATGTGCCAAACTTGTAACTTAAGAGTATGATAAAACTAGATTAAATGGGATTGGGATATATAACATTTTAGACCTTAAATTTGTAATAATATTTTAATCATATTTTTAATAGATGTAATAATTAATATCATAATAATTATTTACTGAGTATGATTAATTTTGTAATAAAAATAATAAAATTCATTTATAATAAATTATTATAGTCAAAGTTGTGAATAGCACATAAAAAAAATAAAATTGAACTGATAGAACAATTTGAAACATTTAATTTTAATCTTACAACCTTTGATTTTAATTCGTGTTATATATAGCTGATATAGTTTTGTATTTTAAATTCATATCTTGGATCTATTTGAACTTAATTGTTTTTTTCCTCTTATTTTTGTATTTCTTTATTACTTTGAGGTTGTTCTCTTGTGTATATTATAAATAGAATTATAAATGCTTTTTTTTATGAGCAAACTTAAAGTGAAGATAAGATAAAGATATACATGTTTATCTCTAAAGGGTTGTAGGCGAATTTGCATTATTTTAAGATCACAAGACCACTATAAACTTCAGATCTTTGTGTAACTTTTGTACTTTCTTTACTAATTCAATTTTAAATTAGTATTTTTTATTGGGTGAACTTTTGCACACAAAACTCTTTGATCAAGTAACTTAGCAGTGGCAAGACAACATTAGTTACCAAGGAATCAATCTTGATTCATTTTTCATATTTTTAATTTCTTCTCTCATTTGTCTCTTACTTTCTTTATCTATTTTCTACATTTAATATTTTCTAGTGATGGTTAAATCTCTAACATTATCTTTAGATATATATCGAATTTCAATTTATTTCATTTTATTTTTTTTATTTATCAAGTATTTTTTTATATGATAATTTAAATTTAATGAATTTTAACTTTTTTATTTAGATAAAATATTTTGAATATTACCTAATTTAAAAATTTATTTAAATATCAACTAAATTTTTAAAATTAAAAATATTAATATTGATAATATTTTGTAGTTAATTTTGATTCATGTTATTTTTTTAATTAAAGTTGGTTAAGATTTTTTTTTATCTGATATTTAAAAAGCTTTTTCTTAACCAATGTTAATCAAATTGTTTTTAGTTCAACTATAAATATTTAGGGTAACATCAATTAAAGTTTGTTTAATGTTGTTGACGATTGAAAAATTTGTTCAACTTTTTTATTAATGTTGACTAATAAACTTTTCAATTGATATTAGTAAAAAAAAAATAATCTTAATCAACATTAACTGAAAGTTTCAGTTAGTATTATAAAAAATTCCTAACAAATAAAAAGTAACGTATCTGTTGATTAAAAAAAAATCACTATATACATTCGCAACAAAATTATCACAACATACATTTGTTGAAATTCCTAGATATTAACTAAGAAAATTAAAGTTAAACAAGAAATAATAATAATAATATATAACAAATAAATACAACAAGCTTAAATTATAATATAACTCTTATTATTATCAATAAAAAAATAACTATTTGATATCAATCAAAAAGTAATTATTCCGTCAATGTCTTAATTTTAGTAAATACCGAAGAATTAAAAGAAAATATAAAGAGTAAAACATAAATGTGAGAATATAAAATTTTCAAATTCTTGCTTTGTTTAGATAAAATTTGAAATTATCTAAATTTAAGCAACTCAGTGACTCTAATGAAATTATAAAATTTTAATTATAACTAAAATTTCTTATCTAAATAAGATATTTTATCTTAAACAATTTCAATTTATTTAAAAAAATAGATTATCCTCTTAAAATTTGTTATTCAAACATGCTTAATTTCCAACCATTGCCATTAGATTTAAAATTAATTTGCGTTTTCTTTCTCTTAATTATTTTCTATGCCAAGTTTTAATTTATGGTTAAAAGATTCTATTAGTTGCAATGAGTTTGATAAAAATCTGTATTTTATGAAACTGTGAGGATAACTTTATTGGTTTGTGTTCTTGCAAGAGATAGTTGACTGATTGTATCCTCGCAAGAGATCGATTGATTTCAGCAACAACAAGGAGTCCTGCAGGGATTCCAACCTCAAGTCAATTTAAGGTTAGAGTGTATAGAAAATAAAAAACAAAATTGTGTGATGATCAAAACTGTATTTATAAATTTGAGCCCACAATGTTGGACTTATTTCTTATACTAGTTATTTGTTATAATTTTATAACATAATCAATTATTTATTATATTTATATACCTTTTTTATATTATTCTTGGGATTGTTGTCAGACCTAATTACCCTATAATACAGTTTGCATTCTTGGATTTATGTTTCACATTTCTCATTTTCAAATTCGTTTTTTTTTATTCAATTCAACTTTGATGTATTATTTAGTTAGTTTTATGAGTTTTGCAAACAATTTTTTTTCCTAATCCAATAAAATCATATATATGTTTTGGATAAATATGATCTAGATCAGTCTCTATTTTACATAATTGAAAAGATAATAATGTTTTAACGTTATTTCATCATTATCATTAAGAAAAATAGAAATAGAAATATATAAAGATATAACTAAATAAATTAGAAAAGTATTAGTTTGACATTATTATTGTAAAAAATATCCTCTTGACACTACTTTATATTAATAAAATATTATATATTAATAAAATAATATTTTATAGTGTTATATGGTGTCAAATATAAATAGTGGTGTTAAAGTATCACCATCCAATAAATTACATAGTTAAATCATTTTATTGTCTCAAAAACAATATCATTTAATATTGGGATTGGAATCGACATATTTTTTTAAGATTCTCATTTCTAACTCAATCTTTCGGAGGAGATAATCACTCTTCATGTGTGGTAGGCAACATACAAACCTCATTGTCAATGGGATTTAACTTATTATTAAAACAACAAATATGTGATTTTTTTAAGATTCTCATTTCTAACTCAATCTTTTAGAGGAGACAATCATTCTTCATGTGTGATAGGCAACATATAAACCTCATGGTCAATGGGAATTTAACTTATTATTAAAACAACAAACATGTGATTTTCAAAATGGTGATTAATGCTGAAAATATCTTTCACAAACTTATAGTTCAAACAAACATGTGATTTTCAAAATGGTGATTAATGCTGAAGATATCTTTCACAAACTTATAGTTCAAACAAAGATGCATGCTGACTGTAAAGTCTCAATAAAAAATAAAATAAAAGTTTTATTTTGTAGTGAAATCAACAAAAATTTATACAAAGTACGTGATATTTCAAAAATACTGATTATACAAACATGTATAAAATATATTAATCCATATAACAATCCATATAACAAAATTTAAAGTAGACGATTATATTATTTAAAATGTTTGAATACCTACATCCTTATACACTCATGTACATAGTACAATCATCATAATTTATAATACAATAAAAAAAATTAAGTTAATGAAAATAAAATTTTAACATACGTAAGTGTAAGTAAAATAAAGAATTAAAATTTATAATTCAGGTACAAGGTACAAACATTCAATCTCAAATATATTCTAAAATCAATATCAAAGAAATCATATATATTATACATAGATCCATATGGCAAGATATTCAAGAGTCGTCTTCGGAAATATTTGTATTAAGTAGCTCTACTAGCAAAGATTACTATATAATTCAATATTGGAGAATTATATTAGTAGTAAATATAAAAAATGACTAATCAAATACCCAAAACTTATACTATGAACAAATCTAGGAGAATTGATCAGGGTAAGTACAAACATTCAATACTGAGTGTCTACCAGTAGTTCTAAAACTCCATCAATTTTCCACCACCTGTAATCTTAGTCTATATAACTTAGATAATCAGTGAAGTTTGAAAATTTCTGTTAAAATATATATCTTAATACCTAATACACAATCAAGCCAAAACTCATATATACATTCAAAAAATATGATCTCAATTTTATAATATTATATTATCACATACAAATGATTAAGAAATTTAACATTCTACAATATTTAAGAACTTTTTCAACATCAAAACAAATAACAGATAACATTTTCAACATGTTCACTCAACAAATAATTAAATAATTTCATCAAATAACATTCCTACTAATGATGACAAAAACATAAAAAAGAATAAACGAACAAGAGATCTTTAAACTAAATTATTCAACGTCAAAGCTATAAATAAATATAAAAACAACAATAGTTAAGCTCACTTAGATAAACCATGAATTATTCAATATATAAAAATATTCAATTATGATTGTATTCACATGTCCATAAGTTAACTAACTAACTTATTTAGTTAGCTTATAAACTATTTTCATAAAAACATAAAAATATTGATTAGATTGAATATATAATTTACCAGATTAAATTGAATATATAATTTATCCTTCTAAGTTATCTTAAACATACAACAACTTTCTCTTTCTTCATTCACATCTCCCTCTTTTTTCACTTTCAATTTCTCATTTCATATATTTTCTATTTCAAATTTAATGTTTTAATAAATATAAACAATAATATAATTAAGAAAACATTCTAAATATTATTTTTAGACATCCAAAGACTCATGATAAGAGATATTAGGATTTTATTATGTCACAGTTATTTTTAACATTTCATACCTTCTTTTTCTCTAAAGATCTTATAAGATCTCATTTAATAATATATTTTCAACTTAAAAATGTTTATTATTATAGAATATTTATTTGAAACTTTGATTTTAATATAAACAATAATCTTTTATTCTTATAACTTAAGGTTTTATTTAAAATATAATGTCTTAAATTTATTGTTGTGATAATATATTCTAAAGTTCAGAAGTTTTATAAACCTAAATGTTAAATTACAACCTTAAAGTGGTCTAATATTTTCAAAATGGTGAAACAACTGTACCTTAAAAAAAAGTAAAATATTATTTTATTAAAGCTTATGCGAGTTATCACATAAACTTTATTAAAAACGAAAAAAGTTATCAAATTAGAACAAATCTATGAAAATAAATAAATAAAACAAAGTATTAAATCAACTGTACAAAGACAACATGAAAAAACAAATAAAGAAACTAATGGAAACCGATAAGAGTAAAAAAAGGTTTATTTCTTGAGTTTAAAAACAAAACAATAAAAAGAAAGAAAATAATAATAAAATACATAAACCTCTCAATCATTTATTTATTCTTTACTATAACAGATTTTTAATAGTCTTGAAAGCATAATTTCTTTATATCTCATATTTTTAGAAGTTTTAGCACTTCATTTAAACTTATAGCAAACCTCTCTTCTAGCCAATTAATATATTATTATTAGGATTTGACTTATACTTTTATTTAAATTTAAAAGAAAGAATTTGAATAACCTACACTCCTCTAATATTTAATTCTAACCTCACAGAACATGAACTAACAACAACAATTAAGAATAAATCAAAAAATTAAAACAAAATCTTGAATTTCCAAACCAGCTATCATTGTCTTGCATTAAGTAAACCTATGGTTTTAATTTTGGAAGGAAGATATCAAATATTAAATTAAATACACATATAACTACACTAAATGCCACATTAAGTGCCTAAGTGCCTGTTTTCACCAAAGGACAGAAAGTGAAGAAGGGGTAAAATGTAGTGAAAGTGTGAAAAAAGAGAAAAATAAATGCAAAAAGGCTAAGAATTTTTTTTTTTTCCTTTAAACTTTGTTGGTTGATATGGAAGAAAGTTTACTCTATCATATATAATAATTAATTTAATGAATTATAATTAGATAAAATATAGAAAAAAATTAATTTTAAATAATAATAATTTAAAATTAGATAAAATATAGAAAAAATTTAATTATTTATAATAAATAAATTCAGTAATATTATAAAATAATAATAATTAAAATAAGATAATTATAAAAATAAATTATTAATAATCTTAATATTAATATTAAAAATTAATAATAATAAAATCAAAAATAATAACATAACAATAAAACTAATAAAATTATATGATAATAAAAATAATAATAATAAAATTAAAATTATAATAATAATCAAAATAACTTAATTTTAATTATAATTTTATTTATTAAAAAATATTTTATTAACTACATCTATTATATCATTCACAAACTTTCATAAATTTTTTTTCTATTTTTACTGTACATCCCTTATTACAAACAACCTAACATTCCTTACACTATCCTCTCAAATCTATTTCTTTATTCAAACATATTATAAGATAAATATTAAAATAATATAATATTTTATGTCACAAATGCTACATTTAATATATACAATAATATGTCAGTTATATTTGTTTTCCTATTTTACAAAGAATTTTTTTATTTAATTATTATTTTCAAAGTTGGACTAAATATGGATTCATTTTCTATTTTCCACTAGAATGGATAATGCAAATAAAAGAGCGATCATTCCTCCACAAAGTTTGTCTTCTTCATATATATCTCCTCTTAAACCTCTGGTTGGGGAAGACAGCACCTTTCTCTCCTCTAAGTGTCTTTCCCTCCCATTTCCATCTTCAGCGCTAGCACGCACTTCGCCTCTCATTTCACCATCTACTTTCATTTTCTTTAGCCCTCAAAACATTGTACCTGAAGCCTGGCCCTTCCCTCCTAAATTTCACCAATCATTCAAAAACGCATCCATACTCCAACCCCACCACACCACACCACAAACCAACTCCTCAAAAATTAACCACAAACCAACCCATCTTAAGCATCTCTTCGTCACAAACCGCAACACTAAATCCAACTCCCACAAATATGCAAACCCTCACTTTCCTCTCCCTCACCTTCGTTTCCCTCTCTCTCATCCTCTTCCACAACACAATCCTAGTCAAAGCCCTCACCTCACCCTCAGACATTGCAGCACTCAGAGCCTTCAAGGCCTCCATCAAACCCTCCTCCATCCAACCCTGGTCTTGCCTCGCCTCATGGAACTTCACCACCGACCCCTGCTCACTCCCTCGCCGCACCGACTTCATCTGCGGCCTCACCTGCACCACTGATTCCACAAGAATCATCCAAATCACTCTCGACCCAGCAGGGTACTCAGGCACCCTCACCCCACTAATCTCTCAACTCACACAACTCACCACACTTGACCTCTCCGATAACAACTTCTTCGGCTCAATCCCCTCTTCAATCTCCTCTCTCTCCAACCTCCAAACCTTAACCCTCCGATCCAATTTCTTCTCCGGCCCAATCCCTCCCTCCATGTCCACCCTCAAATCACTCCAATCTCTTGACTTTTCACACAATTCTCTTTCTGGGTATCTGCCAAACTCCATGACCTCCCTCACCCAACTCCGTAGACTCGATCTCAGCTTCAACAGACTAGCCGGTTCAATCCCCAAACTCCCACCCAACTTGCTCGAACTCGCGATCAAGGCCAATTCTCTATCTGGGCCTCTCCAAAAACAGAACTTTGAAGGGATGAACCAGCTAGAAGTGGTGCAGCTAAGCGATAACGCGCTCACCGGAACCGTGGAATCGTGGTTCTTCTCTTTACCGTCGCTGCAGCAAGTAAACCTGGCCAACAACACCTTCACGGCGGTGCAGATCTCTGGACCACGCGCGGCCCGCGGGGGAAGCGGCAGCAGCAGCAACCTCGTCGCGCTCGACCTTGGGTTTAACAGAATCCGAGGCTACGCGCCCGCGAATCTCGCCTCGTTTCCCGAGCTGTCTTTCCTGTCGATTCGCTACAACGGGCTACGTGGCGCGATCCCTCTGGAGTACGGCCAGATCAAGTCCATAAGGAGGCTCTTCCTCGACGGAAACTTCCTCGTCGGAAAGCCGCCGACGGGACTTGTCGCCGCCGGCTCGGAGGTTTCCGGAAGTCTGGGGGACAATTGTCTGGAGGAGTGTCCTGGTTCGTCGCAGCTGTGCTCGCCCGCACAGAAACCAATCTCAGTTTGCAAGCGAGCCTACAGTGGGCGTAATCTGTTGTCGGTTAAAATAAAATAAAATAAAAAATTAAAATATAATTAGATAGGTTTCTACCCTTTTTTTAAAAAAAGGTTATTTTTTTTGTAGAAATGCGTTACTATCTGAATAAAGACGATGGTCCGAGAAAGTATACAGGGTTACAATGGTAATGTACTAGTATTTATATTTCTGGTTCTTCCGAAGATGACGTTGACATTTTGAATTTTTAAATAGTTTAGATTACAGCTATACCTCACAAATCAGAAGACATGTGCGTGATATAGTGTTATGTATTGATTTAGTTTGAAAGGTTTAGATATGAAGTTTGTGATGGGTCCACGACAAGAGGTCCATATGTGTTTTGTAGTTGAAGGAGGCCCCTAGCTTCCACCGACTAGCCGTCAAAAACGTCTTCTTCTACATATAATGAACCACAAACAACACATTAAATAATGACACTCCATGGCTTTTCTCACTTTCTTATGTTTGAAGAAAAGTCATATATGATATATTATAACGCAGTCTCAAACTATATTTTAAAATGAAATTATATTTATTTTAATACAATACTTTTTAAATTTGAAGAAAAAAAGTATAACAATAAATTCTTTAAAATGATTGAAAGGGTGTTTGATAAGATTAATAAAGTAGTTATTAACTTATTTGATAAATAATTCAAAGTATTATATAAGCTAATTTAATTAATTTATAGTTTGTGACTTTTTTTCATTTTTATCCTTTATATTTTAATGTATTTTTTTATTATCTTTAATTCTTTTTTACTGTTCATATATTTTTATTTTTTATTAATTTCAAATTAAATAAATATTACAAATTGAAATAAAAAATATTATAAATTACATATAATAAAAATTGTAAAAAATAAATTTGGTATAATTTTATTTTAAATTAAGAAATAAAAAATTAACTTAGTTAATATTCACTAAATCAATTCATTTAAATGAGATGACTTGTTTAAATGAAAAAGAAAACAAATTTTTTTAAACAATATTTACAAAACGTAACAACCTAGAAAATTCATCCTTTGAATAGAAATGGTAGAAGTGGAATGAGTACTTGATTATTATATTATAAACTAAAAATACGTATTTATAGAAAAAGTAAATAGTCAAGTCTCGTATCCACTCAAGCCATCATCTTTCCAAAACTTATAACTCTTTTTTTCCTCTACTTCTCTCTAAGTCTCTGCTTCCATACCTCATCAGTTTCTCAGGTAAAGCTCATTGTTGGATTCGTGACGGAGAATAGAGCAAGTCTACTCGATTAGAATCTCCGTTAGAGAGAACTTCTAGTGCAATTCAGGTAAAGGAAGCTGACTTGCATGTTAGCTGATTTCAGTTTGTTTGTGATTTAGGGTTTCATGTATAATATGTTTGTGAAGATGCATCTGTGATGGTTTATTTGCTAGCATGAAACTTAAGTTGAGTTCTTGATTATTTATTCATTTTGGTATGTATGATGAGTATGTGGTAATTGATGGAATACAAGTTGAATTTCTAGTTAAGTTAGTCATCTGAGACATGTGTAGTAGCTCTGTGGTAGTAAAAACTACATAAATTGTCTGATAACTGATGTTTTCTGCATAATTCGCCCAGGCGACATCATCTCGTCCAAGCGAGAATGGTTTCGAGTAGCAAGTATGCTCTCTGGACTGTTTTCGTCCCGGCGAGAAAGTAGTTTCGCTCAAGCGAGGGTACAGTTGCCCAGACACGAGAGCAGATGGTGTTGTAGATGGATCTTTGGGAGATCATCTAGGTTGAAGAATGCCATTAGGACTAATATTATATTTTGAAAAACTTGTATCTGATATTATAGATATGTTTTAAAATTCAAGTTTAGCATTATTATGTAATCTTGATGCATGTTAACTTAACTATGGAGTATTGTAAGATATGCATTATGTTAATACTTTAGTCGGTCTTAGTAGAAGCTTTAATTTCGTGGAGTGTTACACAAAATACTAAAATTTAATTAATTATTTTTTAAAAATCTAAAATTATAATTATACAATAATAATTTAAAAAAATACAATTTTTTTATATAAAAAATTTAAAACTAATTTAAAGTTTGAAAATTAACAAAAAAATAAATTATTTAAACTTATAATTATATATAATATATTTTTTGGAAACTAGGTTTTATTTATATAATTAAATTTATGTATTTATATCATTTATATTTACTAGCTAGTTAATTTATTAGTTAGTTGACTAACACTTTTAATTTAATAAATTAATTTTTCAACTTGAAACTTATAAGTTAAATGTTTATGAGTTACTAATTTATGAATAAAAATTTAATAAGGTAACTGACGAACTAGTTTTGTCCAATCATGCTTATTAATATTACGCGTCAAAACATGGTTATTATAATTTTAAATTTAACTTATTAAATATGTATTTAATTTGAAGGAATGGGGTCTATATAAGTTAAAATAAGACAGCATTTATTTAATAAAATACATTTAATTTTATTGATTATATTTGTATCTATGATATTAATTCAAATAATTTATCTTTAAAAATAATAACTAATATACTGAAAGATGTATATAATGTACACAATTCTTTTATTGGCTAAATAGTTAATTCACTATAATAAATATTGACATGTAGTAAATTAAATAAATTATAGTTTCAGTATAAAAATTTAATTTCGTTAAATTTATTAATAATTGAGGTTATGAAATACGTGTCTAGTCTCTAATAACTATCAGGTATGATTAAAAAGAAAATCAATGTTAATATGTAAGTTTTCTATTTTTTGTTGTTTATTTAATTTTTTTAAATCTTTATCTTTTATTTTTTTCTTTTATAAATTTAAAATTATTAATAATTTTTTTAAGATCAATTCTAAATTTTTATTTAATAACATAATTACTGAAAACCAAACATGGATTGAATCAGTTCAAACAAAAATATAACAATGCTTGATGCAAAGTGATTATTTATCTTTTTTTTTCCTTTAACTTGAATTAATTCAATCAATAATCATTTAGTTTGAATGAAGTTCCTTGAAAAATTAAAATTCAGTTTAAAATTTAAAAATTATCTTTTTCGTAACGGTTTCAAATAAAATTTTGATATGATGATTTTGAATGTATATATTTTTTTATCAATACATGCATTTTAATATTTATTCACATTTTACAAATTAGTACCACACATTTTAGAGAACTAAGGATCTTATGTCCTATGAATCAATCTCATTATAAACACATGTCGTGTTTGTACTTTTAAATTATATATATATACGCCTTTAATTTGTTTTAACTAATGTATGGAAGTTGGATGTACTTATTTTCTTTGATTTTATTTTTTTTAATATAATTTCATTATTTGTATAAATTTGGTAATAAAAAATGTAAATTCTTGTATCATAATTTATTGACATGTAATTTTTCTTATATAATATTATCTATTTAATGAATAATCATATTTTTTTTACTCAATTCAAATTTTCAAATTTTGTCATAATAATTATCTATATAATCAAAAATGGAAGATGAATGAAGATTACATTTATCATATTATTATTAATGTTATTAAATATTTATAGCATAAGTTGTCTATTATTTATATATTGATGATTGTGAACTATGGTGGTCGATTAGAGTTTGTCATATTCTCTAAATCATTAATTGTAATAGTTAATCAAAATTTATTATACTTTTTAAGAGGTCGATTTTCGGATAATTTCTCATATATATATATATATATATATATATATATATAT
>Ga0099824_1000255_pt1 | contig 54888 bp, 27 predicted proteins | sample SiratrowhiteBW_FD_76837 | JGI IMG/M metagenome (GOLD analysis project Ga0099824, IMG submission 76837) | Root nodule microbial communities of legume samples collected from California, USA - Siratro white BW | ecosystem: Host-associated > Plants > Roots > Nodule | place: USA: California... | reverse complement strand
TTATTATTATTATTATTATTATTATTATTATTATTATTATTATTATTATTATTATATAACTATAATTTAATAATAAGTAGGCTTATACAATTTCTCAAGATAATATAAAATAAATAAGATTTGATTTTGATTCCTACAAATTTTTATTTTAGTCTCTATCCATTTAAAATTTGAAATATTTTTTTTAACCTTTATAAAATATGAGTTTTAGTTTAATTTTTTATAAAAAATTATTTGCTTTTTATCCTTTCAAAATTTGAAATCGAAAAATTCTAAAATAGATAAATATGATATATTTTACAAATTTTAATTCTTTGAAGACACTATTTGGAATTGACTTGATCTTCGTTCAATTTATAAAAAGTATCACATCTTATCAGAATATTTTAATTTTAGAGAGATTAAAAGAAAATCCTTTTATAATAATAAAAATGATATTATTTTACATTAATTAAAAACACATTTAAGTCTAATAATTATAATTAAAATACAAGTATGTGATAAATTTAAAGATAAATTCATTAAAATAAAAAAATACAAGAAAATTATAAATGACTTCCACAAACTGTATTGAAACTCTTTCAATCATTTTCATGTCAACCAATAAAACAAGAGGAATTCTTTCATAAGAAAGGAGGGAGTCTCTGCTTGACACGGAACAGAGAAAGCTCCTTTTAATCTTTTTATTCGTAGGATGAGAGAGGAAAAGACACGCAACACAAAGCAAACGGAGGCTCAAATCAAGAGTTTGAAGTCCAAACGGAGGCTGAAATTAAACGGCGTGATTTCCAACCCAAAACCAACTTATTGTTCCCCAACTCCTCCACTCTATACCCATCGTTAAACAGTCCTAGTAACAGATTTGCTTGGCAATGATTAGCGAAGCTTATGGGAACACCCCTGAACCCCGCCGCACCCAACCACTCCTCCCACGACCCTCTCTCCTCTCCTCCACTCCGGTACATAAGGTCCACAGAATTCGCTATTCTTGGGCCCAAAAACACGCGCTCCACCAAAGCCCGGGCCCATCTCTGCATGGGAAACCCAACCTCCAGCGAATCAAACACCGCCGAGTAGTGCTGCAGCGAATCCATAAACAGGCCCACAAAGCCCGCATCTCCACCGCGCGCCACGTCTTCATCTACCACTGTCAGCACCCTCGGGTTCAACTCCTTCGCTCCTTTCAAAAACGAAGCAACCGAACCTGAGGCTCGGAAGCTCAGGTGCGGCAAGTGCAGCATGCAGTTAAACACCAAGGCCTCGCCGCGAATCAGCTTCAGTAACGAAGGTCGAAACGTTTCGCCAGAGTCCAACCGACACTGGTGAAAAGAAAACGGTTGGCCCACGGAAGCCGCGAACGCCGTTAGCCTCCGTCCGGTTTCCTGAACGGTGGCAATGGATCTCCGTCCAGAGGCGGAGCCTCTGGACAATGCCGTGATGCGGAGGTGTGGGCCTGGTGGGCCAGTGCTTCTTGACGAGAGGGACTGCATTAGGGAGGCCCATTGGGCCCCTTCGCTGACGTCGAAGTCGACGATGTGGACCCGTTTTTCGTGGGCCACGGCCTCTAAGATGGCCTGGTTGGCGGTGAAGTGAGCGAACTTGACGTAAGGGGACATGTCCTGGAGAAGGTGGAACGCGGTGAGCGTGTCCGTGGGGTTGGGGGTGTTGCTGGTTATGGTGTGCGCACTACCGGCGCCGTCTAGCAGATTTTGTAGTGCACTGCTAAAGTGCGCCGCGAGTCTTTCGATGTTGGTGCCGTGGGTGGGAGACACCAACTCGTTGAGCCGAATCAATATCACTCGAGCCAGGTGGTGGCTCTCGGTGGCGGTGGTGAGGGCCTCCGCCACCGCCATGAGTAGGTGCACCAGGCGGAGGCCCTTCTCGTCGTCATGGCCACTTAAGTCGGAGTCTTGGGGTGTGGTTTGATCTGGGGTCAAAACGGCGTCGTCTTGATGGACGATGGAGTCAATGAGGGCTTGAAAATTGTCTTCGCCGGCGGCGAGGGATCCCCAATCGACGAGGGGAGAGCACAGGGTGGTCCAGTCTTCCTCGGAGGAAGAAGTGGTGGTGATGCTGTGGTTGGAGAAGTCGAGGAAATCAAGGTCGTCCATGAGAGAGTAATTGTACTAACAGTGTGTAGAGAGCTGTGTCGTACACTTGATTAGTGGGAGCTTTATGATTATAATATAAGATGCTGAGCAAGCCTAGGAACAGACACTCACTTATTTTTCAATAATTAAAGCTTAACACTATCATTTTTTCACACTCCACTTAACAACAAATAATATAATTATTTTATTTCAAAACTTCGTTTATGTTTATTTTTATTAATTAGCTATAATATTTATTGTTAAAAAGAGTGGCAAGTTAGAAGTAAGAAAAAAATATGAATGTCAAAGAACTATTATTGCTTATTGCTTAGGTTTTATAACCTTCTGCACTATTTATCTACCTAAATATATCTTTATTAGTATTCTAATTAAATGATAAAATTTAAATAATACATTTTATTAAATTCAAATAATTTATTTTTTGTTTTAAATTTTTCTTATCTATTACTTTTTATATTTTTTTTATTTAAATTACATAAAGCACTTGGCAATACAAAAGCTGAACAAGTTCTCGGAAATTTTTCGGAACTAAGATTAAAATAAGGTTGGGTTTAAATTTGTTTACATAGTAGATTTGTTTTCCAAATATTAGACCTATAAAAGAGGAGCTTAAATATTAAATCAGGTGAGTAAGACTGAGTTTAATCCTTCTAAAAATCAATAAAGATCTTAATAGATTTAATTTAAGATAGACACACGAGATATTTATTATCCGACAATTACAAATTTTATATTTTATCGGCAAACTCCTCTTTAATTTGGGAAAACGAACAAAAAATTATAATTAATTAAAAGTATCATTTGTCTACAGCTGCAAATTATTTTTTAAAACACAAACAACTTTTAATTGAGCTTAAAAAGAAATGAAACAATATAATATTTTAATTTAACAACTTGAAAAATCCCAATTACTACATCGATTATAATAAGCAATAACAATAAAAATATCTGTATAACTGTATAAGTTTTCTCAGTAATAAAACAACCAAATTATGTCTTTCAAATTATTAATCATGTCAAACGTGAGGCAGACATACAACGTTTAGAGATAATCAGACATTAAAGCAAATCGAACTACCTAATATTTATTGGGAAAAGAGTTGAGAATATGAATTTCGAATTAATTTTCTTGATCCAATTACAATTGTTCCTTCATGTGGCGATTAACAAGAATCCTAACCCAAAAGAAAGGGGAAAAAACAACTAATTGGCTTCTGTAAATTAAGAAGATAATTATGAAGTAAAATTATACTGTTTATTTAGAAATAAATGACTAAAATTGCACACAGAGGATTGGCTCGCTTAAATTACGGACTTAAGGCGTATGTTCTTGCATGTGCTGATTAAGAATAATCCTAACCTAATAGAAACGTGATAAACAAGAACAAAATATGCAGGAGGATTGGCTGCTTTAAATTAATGAGATTATTTCAGTCAAAACACATGTCATTTAATATCTTTAGTATTTTTTAGAAGATCAATAAAAAATGTTTAAAAGTAAGGTGATTTTTTATATGCATATAATGGCATGCAATAAGTTTCTTTTTATATGATAATATAGATATAAAGGCACTAAAACATTATCTTAATTATCTTTTATCCATTTAAATTATTCTCATTTGAATTAATTATTTGTTATATTATCATATTATTGATGAGATTATTTAAAAGATGAATTCTAAAAAAATATTAATTATTTATTTTAGTATTCTTTTTAATTATGGTTTATTCACATCAATAATATATATTCGTTATAAAGTGAGTTGAAATTAAAGATATTTATTGAGTCAAGTGATGTAAGGATCCAATTCATTCTAAATAAATTAGGTTGGATTTTTATCTGCAATTGAGTTAAATTTGACTTAATCTGATCAATATTTTTGCAAGTTATTTCTTTTGTCTCACAATAAAGCATATTAGTGAGTGTGAGATAAAGCTTGTAATTTTAACTTTATTATCTCTATTGTTTGTTTCTTTCATTTGCCTCTATCACCTATTGCTTGTGTTATTGTCTCGCAACCAATGATTTTAAATTTTTTTTTCTGATGTTTCATAATAGAGCACATTAGTGAATGTGAGATAGAGTTTCTAACCCCCTAACATTATCATCTTTATTGTTTATGTTTTTTGTTTGCCTTTATCGTCTTTGTTCTAACATATTATTTGTGTTGTTGTGTCAATGCTCCACACCTATTTTAGGTGACCTCCTTTTTAAATTGCTAGATCTAGATCAATAATAGGTATACACAATATGTCCTAGTTTCTAAAATTTTTGACATTGATTATATTCATAGGATGTTTAACTTGTCTTGTCTTTAAGATATAAATGATGTTTTGATATAATAATTATATGAGTGGTGCGATGAAGTTGGAATATGTCAAAGACTACATTAAATCATCTAGTTATTTGTGAGAAATTATATTTAACTAAAACAAAATATCATGGACATACATCTATATATGCATATAGAAAAGATGATACTGTGGATGGGTAGTGAGTGACCCATTTCAACTTGGTGGAAGCATAGAATAAGTATTCTTGGTGCAATAATTCTTTAGCATTGTGACATTAAACATTTATAGGCTATTGGAATAACAAAATTGGTAATTTTTAGATTTTTATAAATGCATTAAACGTTATTACTAAAATAATCTGGTAATTTTTAACTATTATTATGTCCATATAAATAAAAAAAAAAAGAAAACAACACAGTTAATTTACAAATGTATTTATAAGAGAAAAAAAAATATTTCATGTAGTATCTCTACATATTGGATCAATTTATTTAAATATAAAAAAGTTAAGCTTTAATAATTTATAACTTATTGAAAGGTAATGGTGTTTTGAAAATAATGTGTATTTTTTCACTAAATTGATTATTATAATTGTCAATTTTACGAGATTGTTATTAAAAAAAATTAAATGTATAGAATATTATAATCTATTAGAAGAATTTATTTAGTATTTTCTAATATACTATATAAATATAAACTAAATTCTATAATATTGAAAAGTATGGGTACAATTTTATTACATATAATCATAGAGATATTATGCTTTCAAATTCATGTGATCAGTACAAAACAACAACAAAACATGATCAAAAGATTTATTTTCTATCACTTAAATACATTGTGCTTTCAAATATTTTAAAAAATTTATTAATCATCTAGAGTTCGAATTATGGTGATGTTATTTTAAGTACGAAAGAAATATGTTGAAAATAAATTATTCATATAGTGTTCATTCATAATTCGAATGATATTAATAATTATTTCTAATAGTGACTAATTCATACCAACACTATAATTACGAAAGTCAAAAGTTTCATTTATCTAATGTACTACTTTAGAATTTTACCTTTTCTTCTTATTCAATTTTTTTTAACAAAAAAAATGAGATAATTATGTTAGGAAAATCCTATAACATTAAGAGGGTTATGTAAATAAAGACGAGGAAGATATTATGATAGAGAGTTAATGAATAAATTTAAAAGATTCCAATATAGAGACATGATTATTGATAAGAAATAGGAAAAAAGGAATAACAATTAGAAAAAATATAGAAAAGATTCTTCTAAAGAATCTAGAACTAGAGACATTCAGTACTTTTGATGTCTTTGAAGAGGACATTATGCTTCTAAGTATCTCAATAAGAAATTCATAGTTTTTGAAAGACCCAAGCATTGGAGTTAGGATGAATGTACATCTTCACCTAATGAGGATGAATTATTGGAGCTTGAAGAGAAATGCAACTTGTGAAGGAAATTTGTTGATGGTTCGGAGGCTTCTTGAAAGCCATCCTATTGAACTTGTACAGTATTAACTGGAAAATCTATTCCACACATGTTGCCAGTTTTTGAAAACACTTGTTTATTGATTGTGGATAGTGGATCCTATTGTGATTGTTGTAGCTCTAGGTTGGTGGACAAGTTGACTCTAACTGTCATATTTCAAACCTTATAAACTATAGTGGATTAAAGATGATAGAGGGATAGTGGTTAAAGACTAAGTAAATATTTCAATTTCTATAGGCAGATTATCAAGAAAAGTTTTATGTGACATTGTGCCTATGGAAACTGGACATATTCTACTTGGTAGGTCATGGTAATTTGATAAGCATTGATGGCCTAGCCAACAAAATAAGTTTCACTTACAAGGGCAAAAACACTGTCTCTTATCCTCTCACACCACAACAAGTGAGAGATGATGAAAAATGTTAAAAACATTAGAAGAGGAAAAGAGACAGAAAATAAGTCAGAAACTTTTTTTCGCAAATAAAATAGAGGAAGAGAAAGGAATGAGATTTGAGCCCTGTGTCTCCTCCTCTGAAGTTGTTCCATAAAAAGTTTTGAAAAATCAAAAGAAAATAAAATCTCTTCTAGTAGAACAACTTATTTTCCTTCTCTACTATAAAGAGACACTTGTTGTCACAAGTCACGAACTTGAGACTCTATCAAAAAGGATTAATCTTTTGAAAGAATTTGATTATTCATTTCCTGAGGAAGCACCCCATGGATTACCACCTTTGAATGGAATAAAATATTGAATAGATTTAGTCATTGGAACCAACCTACTCAATAGGCCAAATTACAGGACTAACCCCTAAGAGACAATAGAGAAAGGGAAACAAGTTGGTGACTTGTTGAAGAATGAAAGAGTTCAGATCAATCTTAGTTCTTGTGTTGTTCCTATGTTGTTGGTCCCTAAGAAAGATGGGTTTTGGAGAATGTTTACTTAATTCCAAGCCATCAACAACATCACTCTAAAATATAGGCAAATAATCCCTAGGTTAGATGATATGTTGGACAAATTGTTAATTATTAAATACTCTTACCTTTTGTTTTGTTATGAGTTGAAACACCCCTCTATGCTTCATATTTATTAATTCTTTTGTTGATAAAAAAAAGTTGGACAGATTACATAGGAAAAACATCATTTCCAAAATTGATCTTAAAAATGATTATCATCAAATAAAAATTAAAGAAGGAAACAAATGAAAAATTGCTTTTAAGACCAAGTTTGGCTTGTATGAACAGTTACTCATGCCTTTTGGCTTTACCATTGCCCATAACACATTCACAAGATTCATGAATCATGTACTTAAGGATTGTATAGGTAGGTCTGTGATTGTTTATTTTGATGATATCTTAATTTATAATAGGACTAGATGAGCACATAGGCCATCGTAAATAAGTCTTAGTAACTCTCAAAGACCATTATCTATTTGCTAACCTTGACAAGTGTACTTTTTGCAAGAAACATGTCATTTTCCTTGGATTCATGATTGGAAAAGATGGTGTTCACATGGACCCAAAGAAAATAAAGGATATCCAAGAATGGTCCACCCCAAAATCATAGAAGTTCATAGCTTTCATGGGTTAGCTAACTTTTATATAAGACTTGTTTAGGACTTCTCTACTATAGCAACTCCTCTTAACGAACTTGTTACGAAGAGTGTTTCTTTTGTGTAGGGTGAAAAACAGGAAAAATCGTTTCAAACTCTAAAAGATAAATTAACCCATGCACCCATCGGTTATCCCTAACTTTTCTTAAAACTTTTGAATTAGAGAATGATGCCTCTGGGTAGGCATAGGTCCTATGTTAATTCAAGGTGGACATCTTATTGTATATTTCAGTGAAAAACCTAGTGGAGTCACCTTGAACTATCCTACCTATGACAAAGAGCTTTATGCTCTCATTTGTGCCCCCAAAACATGGGAACTTTACTTGGTGACCAAGAGTTTATTATCAATATTGATCATGAGTCACTAAAGTACATAAGGGGATAGGGAAAGTTGAATAAGAGACATGCTAAGCGGGTGGAATACTTAGATAAATTCCCTTATGTTATCAAACACAAGAAAGGGAATAGTAATGTGGTAGTTTATGCTTTATCTGAAGACATACATTACTAGTTTCACTAGGCTCTCAAATTCTAGGACTGAGGTAGTAAATAGGTATGTATCCATTTTGTTAAGGGTTAATTTAAAGGGCAACTAGAAGTATTGGGATGAGTATCTTCCTTGTATTGAATTTGTTTACAACAGAGTAGTCCCCAAGAGGAAGTCCAAATTTAGTCCCAAAGGAGATGGTCCATTCCATGTTCTTTATAAAATTAATGTTAATAGGCTAGATCTCCTAGCTGATTATAGATTCAATCCCACTTTTAATGTTTGTTATTTAACTCCTTCTATTGAGGTTGGTGACACTGAGAAAGAATTGGATCTGAGGGCAGATCCTTTTTGAAAGGGAGAGCATGGTTTTTCTTAGCCTAGTAAAAATATAAAGAAGTAGAAAATTTTGTATAAGAATAATACTTTTTCTTGTGTAAAAAATAAAAGCATGTGTGAGTTGCATTTAAGCCTCAATTAGGATTAGACTTACAGGTCAAACCCCCAAGTTGTAAGTCAACATTTAGTCCTCCTTATTAGGAAATTCAAAATCCTAATTGAGGAGGTCAACACACGACAATCCATAGCCTCACACAGTCATACACCAAGCCAAATACATAGAGCGCTTATAAACACATGAAAATACCTTATTTTAGGTGATGTCGGACTTAGAGTGAGCTTATGCGCCAAAATTCTTCTCTTGTGTAACAAGTCCCACATTCTCTAGATCATGGTGTGCAAGAAGGCTCAAGCATCTATGTATAACGCGCTTGCCTCTTGTAATTTTCACTTTAAATTGAATGAGAATAGACCATGTATTTTGCTTGTCTTCTTTTTCTTTAAAATCATCTAAAATGGGAGTAATAGAAGAGCCCTTAATAAAGGCCTAACCACAAGGGCAATGGCCAAAAGCATCTAGGAGTGGAACTCAGCTGAACCCGACAAAATAAAACTCTTTTCAACTTAGGCCACTAATTTGACTGTAAAGAGTAGTGTAGTTTAATTTTTCTTTTTGGACAATGTGTTGGGCCTTCGTATTTTTTATTTTAGGCTTTATATTTTGGGCCCACAATAGGAGCAAAAGACATAGAGTCATCTAGAATTTCAAATTGGGCTTCATTTAAGCCCAATTGAAACCCTAAACAACTTTGGTTATCAAGGAGCAAGCTTGGCCAAGCAAGGAACGTGCAACCTTCACACATTGTGCATGTCCTCAATGCTTGAAGTGTGACACTCCACATGGCACTATCTCTACCATTTTCGCCCCAACCATTGATCATGAGACAAGTGTCATCTGGCCATTGGTTACTCTACATCTAAGATTTTAAATTTGAATTTTCCCACTCATTTTTGGCTCCAAGTTGGCTAACTTGGAAGCCTATATATTAATGTATTCAGCCTTGCAAATTAGCTTGAATGAAATTAATGAAGTGTTACACATTTTTCAGCCTTACTTGTTTCAGCTCCTCTCTAAGTTAGTCTATCTTACTTAGCCTAGCATCATTTGAAGAGTTGACCTAACCTCTCTTCTCTTCCTCTCTCTTTCTAGATCATTTTCCTCCATTAAAACATATTGTCTTCCATGCCTTGAACTACTCTTTTTTCTGTTGTTAATTATCCATCTATTTACGGGTTCAAGATTTATGGCCAACTATGGCCTTGGATGTTCATCACCTAGCCTCACCACAAAAAAATTTTATAGAAAGTTAAGGCCTTTAACTCTGACTTCTCACTAGAAATTTAGAGAAAAGTTTTAAATCTTTTTAAGTTATTTTATTGCTATGTGTCTTCCATCAAAATGTAAGGAACAAAGTATATTTCGTATCTATTCTAAAAAATGTGAACCTTTTTTCAAACAACTTCTTTATTATATGGTATAAAGAGGTTTTGTGTACATATCCTAACAAAATAGTGTGTCCTGAATGTTAACCTTAGAAATTTAATAAATTGCTTTGAGAAGATATGTAATAATAGTGATAATACTTGTAATATTACTTTATTTTTCTTATTCATATGTAATTGTGAAAGATACTTATAAAATCGCAATGTCTTTACATTCCAAACATATTTTAAATAAAGTATATTTAATCTCTTTTTCTAGAGCTTCACTTCAATTATCATAATAAAATAAAATGAACATTAGGAATAATTAGGATGAGAATATTATATTAGAGTTACTCAATGGGATCCTCATGTAGTTGTTCTGCCAAACAGTGATATTTTAATTTCTTTAAATAAACATTTCAATGACATTTTCCGTTAACTTTTTCTACATTCCTTATCCAAGTATAAACTCGGTATAAATAAAGTATAAACCTTAAACACGGAAGACTTTCTGCCAATAATGTTAGTCCATTTGTCATCTGCTCTATATTTGGAAGCAGGAAGTAGAAAAAAAAAAATAAGAAAATAGGCAGAAAAGAATGTAAACTATGAAGCAAAAGAAGTTAGATTCTTAATGTAACATGTTTTCCCCAATTATCATACCAAGAGATTTCTTAATTTATGTTGGTACAACAGTTCCTTGTTTTTTATTCAACTGTTGTGACTGCAAGAAAATCACTTAGCAGTAGATATGTCACAAGTTAGGACGCAAATATTGACCAAACCAACCAATCTTTTAATTCATATACAACCATATGTTTACATTGTCATACGTGAATTCTTAAATTCTTTGGGTTTTGTTGGCTAATCATGCCACAAAGTACAAAATTTAACTATTTGGTTAGTCATACACATATATATTTATAGATCCAACTGGAATACTAGAAATGCTCCTGAAACATTGTGTTAAATTTTTTTTCAATTGACAAAGTCTTTATTTAATAAAATTCAATAAATTATTAATATGTGATACAATAGTATGCATCATGTTAACTGATAATTTGGTTAATAAAAAAATTCCATCAACTATTAGTTCATCATACATTAAAAAGTCAATGTTTATATACAAATGGTTTAATTTATCATAAAATTGCTAGAGATCATAAAACAATTTCAAAAAGAAATGTAATTCTATTTATTCATATTGAATGAATTACATATCTGTGTTTGTAAAATAGGAAATCAAGAAAAATTCTATGTGAAAAACATTTAGAACCTAATATAGGTAACTAAATTAGGACTGTTTAATAGAATTGAAATCAACTTAATCATATAAAATTCAAACCGAATCATAAAAATAGTTTGTGTAAACCAAATTCAACTAAATTAGTTTTAAATTTCAGTTATCCACATTTATAGTTTCAGATCGAACTATTTTCTTAAAAAGCAGCTGATTTAATTATATCAACTGCATTATTCTTTAAATAAAAACAATACAAAAAAAAAATATCATTCTATTTCTTTTAACATTACATGACTTCATTTACTAGCAATATATAGTCATCATTTTTTCAGACAAATTATATTCAATAAACTAATGCAAAAATCAAAATTTTAATAGTGAAAGAAATAAATCATATGTGAAGATAAATTGTATAGACTGCACTATCATTTTTTAGAACGGTGCCATGCATCTGCTAATCTATTCGAACTACATTCTTAATCTTAAAACAATTTTTTAGAGTCAACTTTTACAAGATATATTTAATTTTACTAATGAAACATTCTTACTGAAAACTCACTTAAAGAGAATCAACAACTTTAATAACAGGTAGTGAATAGTTATATAAATATTATTTTTTTGTCTGAGAAGGATTTGTATAGTGCTTTGAGCTATTCGTCTAGTGCTTTGAACCATTCTTTTAATCGTTCAGTTTTTTAAAATAAAACTTACAAGTAATTTTGTCCAAATTTTTTAAATAATACGATTTTAATCACAAGTTTTGTTTTTAAAAACCCCACTAATTTCCTCGACACTCTGCGATAGAAGAATATTTTGAGAACCGATTCTCTTGAAAATAGAATGATGGTGTATTGTATGTGTCGAAGTTCTTTCGGTAAAACATTATTTCTTGATCATAAGACCGGCACGACAACCCAACAAATAAAGGATAACCATTGAAAGAATAAATAAATATTATTTACTGTCTAATTATCAATCAAACTGTTTCTGCTAAAGTCGTATCGTAGACCCTTATCAATAACAATCAGATTATTTTTTTTACGTATTCCCGTATTTACAAACCGAAGACCTCAAGACACAAATTGAAGACTTCAAACCAAGATCCAAGACGTTAAGTTGCTAATTGAAAACTCTTTGTTGAAGACATGTCGAAAGAGACTCTCCTATGCTCGTACAAGAACAATTGGTGTTTATCATGAGATTGAGGAGGAACAAATAGCAAAGTTTCTTGATATCAACAAAAAAACATGACCTAAGACCAAAAGCGCACGGATGCACAAACTAACACCGAGCTCATGAAACTACTATTACTATTACAATGAGAAATGATTGAAATGAAGAAAAAAAACGTAGAGGAAAACCCCTACCCCCTCTCCTCCATCTCCAACCCCGAAGATGAAAATCAAACCAGAATCATTACTATCTTACCCTGGTCTTCGAGGCATCCTATGACTGTAACAAAAGCTATAGAAGTTGAGTTTCCAAAGCCGACCTTCGTTAACATTTTATTGTTGGGGTAGCCATCGCCATCCATTTGTGGACAAAATAATGATGGTCGAGTTCTCGACCTATTGGATAGGCCTCAACATGGACAGTATAATGGGATTACCTGGACTAATAGCCTTCATGGCTATGGTTTTCTTTCTTGAATGCGTGAAATGAATGAAGTATGGCAGCAAAATGAAGCGTCTAATTAGCTAGAAGAAAAAGTGTTTCAATGGTAGAGAGTGATCTAAGAATGGAGAGGAAGGAAAGAAAAGTTAGGCCAACTCTTCTAATAGTTCTAGACTAAGCAAAACAAGCTAATCTAGAGAAGAACTTAGACAAATGTGGGCTGAAAATTTGGTAGCACTTCACTCTATTTATCAAAGTAGAAAATCAACCACTTAATACATGAATTTATAATCTTTCAAGTCAGCCAACTTAGAGTCTAAAGTGAATGAAAATTCAAATTTAAAATACATAAATCAATGACCACGTGACACTTGTCACTTAATCCATTAAATGGGTCGGCATATGTGGATCAAGTGTCATGTCACACCTTAAGCATTTAGAGCATGTGCCTAATGTGGAAGAGGTGAATGACCAAAGCTAGCTTCTAAATGCCCAAGTTGCTTAGGATTTTAAATAGGCTTAAATTAAACTCAATTGAAGCTCTATGTGACTCTGTGCATTATTTTAGCTCCTTCTGTGGATCTAAAATACAAAGCCCAAAATAAATATGCAAAAGCCCAATACATGGCCTAAGAAGAAAATTAAAATACACTACTATTTACAAACAAAGATGTGGCCCATGCTGATAAGAGCTTCACTGTGTTGGGTTCAGCTAAGTGTCACTCTTCCGAGATTCTCAATTGAGTTTGTCACACAATACGCAAGGCACCAACCACAAGAGCGATGACCAAAAGAATCAAGGAAAAGTGACACTAAATTGAGCCTAGTAGAGTGAAGTTCTTATCAACATAGACAACATTTTGTCTGTAAATAATAGTGTAGTTTAATTTCATTTTGAACCATGTATAGAGCCTCTACATATTTCTTTTTGGGTTTCTACAGTAGAAGCTAAAATAATACACAAAGTCACCTAGAGTTTCAATTGGACTTCATTTAAGCCTATTTGAAACTCTGGGCAACTTAAGACATCTAGAAGTTAGTCTTGACCGTCCACTTCCTCCTCATATTACACATGTCCTAAATACCTAAAGTGTGACGTGAATCATGACATTTGATCCACCATTTCTGCCCTACTTTATGGATCAAATGACAAGTGTCACATGGTCATTGGTTGCTCTAGATCTAAGAATTTTAAATTTGAATTTTCCACTAACTTATGACTCCAAGTTGGCTGACTTGGGAGTCCATATATTCATGTATTAAGTCCTTGGTTTTCAGCTTTGATGAATTAAGCGAAGTGTTGCCAAATTTTCAGTCCACACTTGTCTAAACTCCTCAACATGTTAGTTTGTTTTGCTTAGCCTAGAATCATTGCAAGAGTTGACCTAACCTCTCTTTCTTATACATGAATTTATAGACTTTCAAGTCAGCCAACTTGGAGACTAAAGTTAACAAAAATTCAAATTTAAAATACATAGATCAACGACCACGTGACACTTGTCACTTAATCAATTAAATGGGTCGGCATATGTGGATCAAGTGTCACGTCACACCTTAAGCATTTAGAGCATGTGCAAAATGTGGAAGAGCTGGATGACCAAAGCTAGCTTCTAGATGCCCTAAGTTGCTTAGGGTTTCAAATAATCTTAAATTAAACTCAATTGAAGCTCTAGGTAACTCTGTGCATTATTTCAGCTCCTTCTATTAACCTAAAATACAAAACCCAAAATAAATATGCAGAAACCCAATACATGGCCCAAGAAGAAAATTAAAATACGCTACTATTTACAAACAAAGATGTGACTCGTGTTGATAAGAGCTTCACTCTGTTGGGTTCAGTTGAGTGCCACTCTTCCTGGATTCTCAATTGAGTTTGTCACACAATACTCAAGGGACCAACCACAAGAGCGATGACCAGAAGAGTCCAGGAAGAGAGACACTAAATTGAGCCTAGTAGAGTGAAGTTCTTATCGACATGGGCAACATTTTTTTCTATGAGTAGTATTGTATTTTAATTTCATTGTGGACCATGTATTGGGCCTCTGCATATTTCCTTTTGGGTTTTGTATTTTAGGCCTACAGTCGAAGCTAAAATAATACACAAAGCCACCTAGAGCTTCAATTCGACTTCATTTAAGCCTATTTGAAACCCTGAACAACTTAGGACATCTAGAAGCGAGACTTGGTTGTCTACTTCCTCCTCATTTTACACATGTCCTAAATACCTAAGGTGTGACGTGACACATGGCATTTGATCCATTATTTCCTCCCCATTTTACGGATCAAATGACAAGTATCACATGGCCACTGGTTGCTCTAAATCTAGGGATTTTAAATTTGAAATTTCGACTAACTTTTAGCTTCAAGTTGGCTGACTTGGGAGTCTTTATATTCATGTATTCAGCCCTTGGTTTTCAGCTTTGATGAATTGAGTGAAGTGTTGCCAAATTTTCAGTCCATACTTGTCTAAGCTCATCAATAGGTCAGTTTGTCTTGCTTAGCCTAGAATCATTGGAAGAGTTGACCTAACCTCTCTTTCTGATACATGAATTTATAGACTTTCGAGTCAGCCAACTTGGAGTCTAAAGTGAATGAAAATTCAAATTTAAAATACATAGATCAATGACCACGTGTTTGTCACTTAATCCATTAAATCGGTCGGCATATGTGGATCAAGTGTCATACCACACCTTAAGCATTTAAAGCATGTACAAAATGTGAAAGAGGTGGATGACCAAAGCTAGCTTCTAGATGCCCTAAGTTGCTTAGGGTTTCAAATAAGCTTAAATTAAACTCAATTGAAGCTCTAGGTGACACTGTGCATTATTTGAGCTCCTTATGTGGATCAAAAATACAAAGCCCGAAATAAATATGCGGAAGCCCAATACATGGACCAAGAAGAAAATTAAAATACGTTACTATTTACAGACAAAGATGTGACTCATGTTGATAAGAGCTTTACTCGTTGGGGTCAGCTGAGTGCAAATCTTCCTGGATTCTCAATTGAGTTTGTCACAAAATACTCAAGGGACAAACCACAAGAGCGATGACCAGAAAAATAATCCAGGAAGAGTGACACTAAATTGAGCCTAGTATAGTGAAGTTCTTATCAACATGGATAACATTTTCTGTCTATAAGTAATAGTGTAGTTTAATTTGATTTTGGACCTTGTATTGGGCCTCTACTGATTTCTTTTTGGGTTTTGTGTTTTAGGCATATAGTAGAAGCTAAAATAATACACAAAGTCACCTAGAGCTTCAATTTGACTTCATTTACGCCAATTTGAAACCCTAAGCAACTTAGGACATCTAGAAGCGAGACTTGGCCGTCCACTTCCTCCTCATTTTACACGTGTCCTAAATACCTAATGTGTAATGTGACACATGGCATTTGATCCATCATTTCCGCCCTATTTTATGGATCAAATGACAAGTGTCACATGACCATTGGTGCTCTAGATCTAGGTATTTGAAATTTGAATTTTTCACTAACTTTTAGCTCCAAGTTGGCTGACTTGGGAGTCTATATATTCATATATTAGTCCTTGGTTTTCAACTTTGATGAATTGAGTGAAGTGTTGCCAAATTTCTAGTTCACACTTGTCTAAGTTCCTCAATAGGTTAGTTTGTCTTGGTTAGCCTAGAATCATTGGAAGAGTTGACCTAACCTGTCTTTCTCAGACATGAATTTATAGACTTTCAAGTCAGCTAACTTGGAGTCTAAAGTGAATGAAAATTCAAATACATAGATCAATGACCACGAGATACTTGTCACTTAATCCACTAAATGGATTGGCATATGTGGATCAAGTGTCACGTCACACCTTAAGCATTTAAAGCATGTGCAAAACGTGAAAGAGGGGATGACCAAAGCTAGTTTCTAGATGTCCTATGTTGCTTAGGATTTCAAATAAGCTTAAATTAAACCCAATTGAAACTCTAGGTGACTCTATGCATTATTTAAGCTCCTTCTGTGGACCTCAAAATACAAAGACCAAAATAAATATGCAAAAACCCAATACATGGCCCAAGAAGAAAATTAAAATATGCTACTATTTACAGACAAAGATGTAACTCAAGTTGATAAGAGCCTCACTTTGTTGGGTTCAGCTGAGTGTTAGTCTTTCTAGATTCTCAATTGAGTTTGTCACACAATACTCAAGGGACCAACCACAAGAGTGATGACTAGAAGAATCCAAGAAGAGTGACACTAAATTGAGCCTAATAGAGTCAAGTTCTTATCGACATGGGCAACATTTTTTGTCTGTAAACAGTAATATAGTTTAATTTCATTTTGGACCATGTATTGGGCCTCTGCATATTTCCTTTTGGGTTTTGTATTTTAGTCCTATAGTAAAAGCTAAAATAATACACAAAGTCACCTAAAGCTTTAATTGGACATCATTTAAGCCTATTTGAAACCCTAAACAACTAAGGTCATCTAGAAGCGAACCTTAGCCATCCACTCCCTCCTCATTTTGCACATGTCCTAAATACCTAATGTATGACGTGACACATGACATTTGATCCATCATTTCCGCCCTCTTTTATGGATCAAATGACTAGTGTCACATGACCATTGGTTGCTCTAGAACTAGGTATTTCAAATTTGAATTTTCCACTAACTTTTGGTTCTAAGTTGGCTGACTTAGGAGTCTATATATTCATGTATTCAGTCCTTGGTTTTCAGCTTTGATGGATTGAGTGAAGTGTTGCCAAATTTCTAGTTCACACTTGTCTAAGCTCCTCAATAGGTTAGTTTGTCTTGCTTAGCCTAGAATCATTGGAAGAGTTGACCTAACCTCTCCTATACATGAATTTATAGGCTTTCAAGGCCAGCAACTTGGAGTCTAAAGTGAATGAAAATTCAAATTTAAAATACATAGATAATGACCATGTGACACTTGTCACTTAATCCATTAAATAGGTCAGCTTATGTGGATCAAGTGCATTATCACACCTTAAGCATTTAGAGCATGTGCAAAATGTGGAAGAAGTGCATGACCAAAGCTAGCTTCTAGATACCCTAAGTTGCTTACGATTTCAAATAACCTTAAATTAGACCCAATTGAAGCTCTAGATAACTCTGTACATTATTTGAGCTCCTTCTGTGGACCTAAAATACAAAGCTCAAAATAAATATGCAGAAGCCCGATACCTTGCTGAAGAAGACAATTAAAATACCTTACTATTTAGTGACAAAGATGTGACTCATGTTGATAAGAGCTTGACTCAGTTGGGTTCAGTTGAGTGTGAGTCTTCCTGAATTCTCAATTAAGTTTGTCACACAATACTCAAGGGACCAACCACAAAAGCGATGACCAGAAGAATCTAGGAAGAGTGACACTAAATTGAGCCTAGTAGAGTGAAGTTCTTATCAACATCGGTAATATTTTTTGTCCGTAAATAGTAGTGTAATTAAATTTTATTTTAGACCATGTATTGGGCCTCTGCATATTTCTTTTCGGGTTTTGCATTTTCAGCCTACAATAGAAGCTAAAATAATACACAAAGTCACCTAGAGTTTCAATTCAACTTCATTTAAGCCTATTTGAAACCCTAGACAACTTAGGACATCTAGAAGCAAGCCTTGGTCGTCCACTTCCTCCTGATTTTTCACATGTTCTAAATACCTAAAGTGTGACGTGACACACGACATTTGATCCATCATTTCTGCCACATTTTATGGATCAAATGACAAGTGTCACAAGGCCATTGGTTGCTCTAGATCTAGGGATTTTAAATTTGAATTTTCCACTAACTTTTGGCTCCAAGTTGGCTGACTTTGGAGTCTATATATTCATGTATTCAGTCCTTGGTTTTCAGCTTTGATGAATTGAGTGAAGTGTTGTCAGATTTCCAGTCCACACTTGGCTAAGCTCCTCAATAGGTTAGTTTATCTTGCTTAGCCTAGGATCATTAGAAGAGTTGACCTAACCTCTCTTTCTTATGCATGAAATTTTAGATTTTCGAGTCAGCCAACTTGGAGTCTAAAGTGAATGAAAATTCAAATTTAAAATACATAGATCAATGACAACGTGACACTTGTCACTTAATCCATTAAATGGGTTAGCATATGTGGATCAATATTGGAAAGGCTTCAACTTAAATCGATATAATGGGACTAATAGTCTTCATGGCTATGGTTTGCCTTCTATCTTAGATGCGTGAATTGAATGGAGTATGGCAGTGAAATTAAGTGTCCAATTGGCTAGTAGAATAAGTGTTTTAATGGTGAAAAGTGAACTAAGAACGAAGAGGAAGGGAAGAAAAGTTAAGCCAACTCTTCCAATGGTTCTAAGCTATAAGACAAGTTAATCTAGAGAGGAGCTTAGACAAGTGTGGGCTTAAAGGTAACACTTCACTCTACTCATCAAAGCAGAAAATCAACGAATGAATACATGAATTTATAAACTTTTAACTCATCCAACTTGGAGCCAAAAGTGAGTGAAAAATTCAAATTTAAAATATGTAGATCTAGAGCAATCAATGATCACGTGACACTTGTCACTTAATCCATAAAATGGATCAGCATATATGGATCAAGTATCATATGTCACGTCACAGCTTAAGCATTTAGTGTGCAAAATGTAGAGGAGATGGACGGCTAAAGCTAGCTTCTAGATGTCTATTTGAAACTCTAGGAAGCTTAGGACATCTAGAAGCTAGTCTTGGCCGTTCACTTTTTCATCATTTTGCACGTGTCCTAAATGTCTAAAGCGTAATGTGACAAATGGCATTTGATCTATCGTTTTTGTCTCATTTTATGGATCAAATGACAAGCGTCACATGGTCATTGATTGCAATAGATCTAGGGATTTTAAATTCGAATTTTCCACTCACTTTTGACTATCTTATAAGTCTATAAATTCATATATTCAGCTCTTGATTTTTCAGTTTTGATGAATTGAGTGAAGTGTTGTCAAATTTCATGTCCACACTTATCTAAGCTCATCTCTAGATTAACATGTCTTTGTTAGCCTAGATTTATTGGAAGAGTTAGCCTAACCTCTCTTCCCTTCCTCTCCATTCCTAGATTACTTTGTACTTCATCCTCTAACACCCACTCAGGTATTGGAGGATCAAGTTCAGATGAAAAAAAAATTAGATAGTAAAAAAAAAGTTCAAAAATCCCAAACTTAGGTCTTAAAGATAAGTCAAATGTGTGGGAGCTTGGTGTTCCTTCCCACATGGTCGCTTAGAAGGAGAATCATTTTGTAAACACATCTTTAAAACACATTCCCCTTGAGCAACCTCTATACCTCCTTCTTTGTGAAGGAACACTCACATACACTTCTTCTACTACTCTTGAAGTTAGGACTCTACCTCCTTTGGTTGACAAACTTTTAAAAGAATTTGGTGATGTATTCCCTAATAAAAGTCCTATAGGACTTCCACCATTAAGGGGTATAGAACACTAAATAGATTTTGTTCTTAGAGCTAGTTTACCCAATAGACTAGCATAAAGGACACATCCTAAAGAAACAAAGGAGATTGAGTTCCAAATTCACGAGTTACTAGATAAGGGTTGGGCTCAGAAAAGCCCAAGCTTTTGTGTCGTGTCTGTCTTGTTGGTGTTGAAAAAAGATGAAAAATGGCATATGTGTTGTGATTGTCGGACAGTAAATAATATTACAATAAAATATAAGCACCCAATTTCGAAGCTTGATGATATGTTGGAGGACTACATGGGTTCACCGCGTTTTTCAAAATTGATTTAAAAAGCAGATATCACCAAATTTGAATCAAAAGGGGTGATGAGTGGAAAACCACTTTTAAAACCAAATTTAGATTGTACGAGTGGTTGACAATGTGTTTTGGGCTTACTAATGTACCTAGTACGTTCATGCGACTGATGAATCATACCCTTAGAGATTATATAGGTAACTTTGTAGTTGTTTGTTTTGATGACATCTTAGTGTATAGTCATAGTGTTGAGTCTCATGTATAGCTTGAGATTAGTTTTATAAGTCCATAGGAAAAATAAATTGTTCACCAATCGGACAAATATACTTTTTGTGTTGATAGTGTAGTCTTTTTAAGTTTCATTATCAATAAACAAGGGGTTCATGTTGATCCCGAAAAATCTAGGCCATCCAAGACTAGCCCACTGTAAAGAACGTGGGGGATGTTAGGAGTTTTCATGGCTTATCAAGTTTTTACAAACATTTTGTGCCTAACTTCTCGTCTAGCTTCACCACTCAATGAGTTGGTAAAGAAAGATGTCATGTTCCATTGAGGTGAAAAACAAGAGAGTGTTTTCCAAAAGATAAAGACTTTGCTCATTAATGCACTCGTTCTAACTTTGCTAGATTTTTCTAAAACTTTTGAGCTAGAATGTGATGCATCGGGAGTTGGAATAGGTGTTGGGTTGTTGCAAGGTGGTTACCCAATTGTATATTTTAGTAAAAATCTTCATGGTGTCACCCTCAACTACCCCACCTATGACAAAGAGTTTTATGCTTTGGTCAAGACTCTTCAGGTTTGGGAACACTACCTTGTATCTCAGGAATTTATCATTCAAAGTGATCACGAATCACTTAAGCATTTGAAAGGTCAACATAAACTAAACAAAAGGCATACAAAATGGATGAAATTTTCAAAACAATTTCAATACGTGATTAAGTACAAGAAGGACAAATCATAGATGACTTGTCTCGTATACATGTACTATTTTCTAAACTTGAAGCCTTGATTCTTGGATTTGAACACATTTTAGAGCTTTATAGCCAAGATTCTGAAGTTTCCACCATTTTTGTTAGTTGTCACTCAAAGCCACAGGGAGGTTACTATATGTCTAAGGGGTTTTTGTTTAAAGAAGGAAAATTTTGTACTGCCCAAGGTTCACATAGGAAGTTCCTTGTTAACGAGATTCATGAAAAAGGTCTCATGGGCCATTTCGGACTTGATAAAACTTTGAACATGCTTAAAGAATGATTCTTTTGGCCCCATATGAGACGAGATGTTCGGAGACACTCTCACAAATGCATTGCATGTTTACTGTCTAAGTCCAAAGTGATGCCTCATGGGTTGTATACTCCTCTGCCTATTGCTAATGCCCCTTGGAAGAGTAGCACTCAGTTGAGCCTAGCAGTGTAAAGCTCTCATCAACATGGGTCACATCTTTATCTGTAAATAGTAGTGTAGTTTAATTTCTTTTGGGCCATGTATTGGGTCTCTACATATTTTATTTTGAGCTTTGTATTCCTAACAAATAGTATGAGCTAAAATAATGCACAAAGTCACCTAAAGCTTCAATCAAGCTTCATTTAAGTCATTTGAAACCCTAGGCAACTTAGGGCATCTAGAAGCTAGTCTTAACCGTTTATTTCCTCTTCATTTTACACATGTCCTAAATGCTTAAAGTGTGACGTGACATATGGCATTTGATCCACCATTTTTGCCTCATTTTATGAATCAAATGACAAATGTCACGTGGCCACAAGTTGCTCTAGACTTAGGGGCTTTAAATTTGAATTTCTCACTCACTTTTGGCTCCAAGTTGCCTGACTTGGGAGTCTATAAATTTATGTATTTAGCCCATGATTTTTAGCTCTAATGAATTGAGTGCTTTAATGAATTGAGTGAAGTACGGCCAAATTTTTAGCTCACACTTGCTAAGCTCCTCTCTAGGTTAGCTTGTCCTGCTTAGCCTAAAACCATTGAAAGAGTTGACCTAAACTTTTTTCCCTTCCTCTCCATTCCTAAATGACTTTCCACCACTGAATCAATTCCTCTTCCAGCCAATTGCACACTCCATTCCACTGCCATGCTCCATTCCATTCACGCATCCAAGAAAGAAGACAAAACATAGTCAAGGAGGCTATCATTAAGTGCCATATGTCACATCACACCTCAAGCATTTAGAGCACTGCAAAATGTGGAGGAGTTGGACGGCCAAAGTTAATTTCTAGATGCGCTAAGTTATCTAAGATTTTAAACGAGCTTAAATGAAGCCTAATTGAAGCTCTAGGTGTCTCTATGCATTATTTTAGCTCCTACTGTGGGACCAAAATACAAAGCCCAAAAAGAAATACACAAAGGCCCAATACATGATCCAAAAAGGAAATTAAACTACACTACTATTTATAGACAAAGTTGTGGCCCATGTTGATAAGTTTCACTTTGCTAGGCTCAGCTGAGTACCACTCTTCCTGGATTCTTCTGGTCATAACATGAAAATTCAAATTTAAAATACAAAGATCAATAATCACGTTACACTTGTCACTTAATCCATTAAATGGGTCGGCATATGTGGATCAAGTGTCATGTCACACCTTAAGCATTTAGAACATGTGCAAAATCTGGAATAGGTGAATGACTAAAGTTAGCTTCTAGATGCCTAAGTTGCTTAGAGTTTCAAATAAGCTTAATTTAAACCCAATTGAAGCTCTGTGACTCTGTACATTATTTTAGCTTCTTCTGTAGACCTAAAATACAAAGTCCAAAATAAATATGCAGAAGCCCAATACATAGCCCAAGAAGAAAATTAAAATACGCTACTATTTACAAACAAAAATATAACTCATGTTGATAAGAGTTTCACTCTATTGGGTTCAGCTGAGTGTCACTCTTCCTAGATTCTCAATTGAGTTTGTCACACAGTACTCAAGGGACCAACCATAAGAGCGATGACCAGAAGAATCCAGGAAGAGTGACACCAAATTGAGCCCAGTAGAGTGAAGTTCTTATCACAATGGGCAACATCTTTTGTCTGTAAATAATAATGTAGTTTAGTTTCATTTTGAACCATGTATTGGGTCTCTACATATTTCTTTTTGGGTTTTGTATTTTAAGCTCACAGTAGAAGCTAAAATAATGCGCAAAGTCACCTAAAGCTTCAATTGGACTTTATTTAAGCCTATTTGAAACCCTGAACAACTTAGGACATCTAGAAGCGAGCCTTGGCCGTCCATTTCCTCTTCATTTTAGACATGTCTTAAATACCTAAAGTGTGACGTAAAACATGGCATTTGATCGACCATTTCAACCCCATTTTATGGATCAAATGACAAGTGTCACATGACATTGGTTGCTCTAGATCTAGAGATTTTAAATTTGAATTTTCCACTAACCTTTGGCTCCAAGTTGGCTGACTTGGGAGTCTATATATTCATGTATTCAGCCATTGGTTTTCGGCATTGATGAATTGAGTGAAGTGTTGCCAAATTTCCAGTCCACAGTTGTCTAAGCTCCTCAATAGGTTAGTTTGTCTTGCTTAGCCTAGAACCATTAAAAGAGTTGACCTAACTTCTTTTTCCAGCCAATTGTACGCTCCATTCCCGTGTCATACCCCATTCCATTCACGAATCCAAGAAAGAAGACAAACCATAGCCATAGAGGCTATTATTTGTTATCTAGGGCACAGTTCCTGTCCAAGATAAGTGTTCTACATTTTAAAATTTGTATTTCTATATTGTACTCATCTTTTTTTACATGTCTTCTTGAATTTCCACCGTTCATTTTAATTGTTCTTCCATTTAATTAGTTCAAAACATCCATATCTCCTTGAACCGTCCAAATTGAGTCATTAGGTGTTCTACTAATTGTATGATGTGTGCTATTAATTTTGATTGATTCTTTGTTCATTCTAATTCAGTGAAACGAATTGGTATATGTCTTAATTTTGTTTTTAAATCCATACCCATGTTATCATTAGTCATGTGCTTCTATAAAATGTCATAAAATTCCATGTGTAGCTATTGAAAATTTGAGTTTCTTGCTTTGTAATGTAGCTGCAACATAGATTTGAATCTGCGAATTGTATAAGTTGTTTTGGTGCATCTTTGATTTTAGATTTGAGTTCACATGCTTGTCATTAGATGATTGATGAGTTCTATTGCTAATAATTTATTTGTGTCTAGTAGTTCATCACCTTTTGTTTGAATTCCTCTAGGTTTTCTTTTGTTTAAAGAAAGGGACTAGGTTTGGCTCCACTTAAGGAAAGATTGTCTTCTAATAAAAAAAGGATGTCCAAACTCAACTCCCGAAGAGATGGGCCATTTTAAGTCCTCCAACACAGCAATGATAATGCATATATAATAGATTTGCCTGTAGAGTATCGAGTCCACATGACATTTAATGTTTCTGAGTTACGCCCTTTTGTATGTGGCTCAGATGATGAAGCATAATCCATAGATTTGAGGACAAATCATCTTCAAGAAAGAGGGGATGATAGAAGAGCCCTTAACAAAGGACTAACCACAAGAGAGATGACCAAAAGAATCCAGGAAGAGTGACACTCAGCTGAGCCTAGCAGAGTGAAGCTCGTATCAACATGTGCCACATATTTGTCTGTAAATAGTAGTGTAGTTTGATTTCCCTTAGGGCCATGTATTGAGCCTCAACATATTTTATTTTGGGCTTCATATTTTGCGCCTACAGTAAAAGCTACAATAATGCACAAAGTCACCTAGAGCTTCAATTGGACTTTTCACTTAAGCCCATTTGAAACCCTGGGCAAGGACACCTAGAAGCTAGCCTTGACCGTCCACTTCCTCCTCATTTTGCACATGTCCTAAAAGCCTAAAGGGTGACGTGACACATGACATTTGATCCACCATTTTTGTCCCATTTTATGAATCAAATGACAAGTGTCACATGACCACTAGTTGCTCTAGATCTAAGGATTTTAAATTTGAATCTCCCACTCACTTTTGGCTCTAGGTTGACTGACTTAGGAGTCTATAAATTTATGTATTCAACCTTTGATTTTCATCTTTGATGAATTGAGTGGAGTGCTACTAAATTTCCCGTCCACACTCATCTAAACTCCTCTCCAGATTAGCTTGTCCTACTTAGCCTAGAACCACTGGAAGAGTTAGCCTAACCTTTCTTCCGTTTCTCTCCATTCCTATATCACTTTCCACCTTTGAATCACTTCCTCTTCCAACCAATTACAAGCTCCATTTCGCTTCCATGCTCCATTCCATTCACGTGTCTAAGAAAGAAGACAAACCATAGTCATGGAGGCTATCATCAAGTGTCATGTGTCACGTTACACCTTAAACATTTAGAGCATGTGCAAAATGAGGAAGAGGTGAAACCAAAGCTAGCTTTTAGATTCCCTAAGTTGCCTAGGGTTTCAAATGGGCTTAAATGAAACCCAATTGAAGCTCTAGATGACTATATGCATTATTTAAACTCCTACTATAGGCCCAAATTACGAAGCCCAAAAAGAAATATGCAGAAACCTAATCCATGGTCCAAAAAGAAAATTAAATTACACTATTATTTACAAACAAAGATGTGACCCATGTTGATAAGAGTTTCACTCTGGGCTCAACTGAGTGTCACTTTTCTAGATTCTTCTGGCCATAGCTTTTGTGGTTGGTCCCTTGTTAAGGGCTCTTCTAGCAGAGACGAGTATGTAGACGTCTATGTAACCCAAATGAGCCTATACACAATCGATGATGAAATCTTTTGTTGAGTGGTCCCCACGATGTTGAAGGGAGCAGAGTTGAGTTGGTTAGTAAGACTACACCTTTTCTCCATTGGCAACTTTGAAATATTAGTGAGCAAGTTTGGAACACATTCACTACTAGTTGACCATATCACATGACTCCCTAGCTCTTGTCAACACCAAGCAAGAGAAAGGAGAGTCATTAAGGATCTTCATGGAGGTTTGGCAAACTCTCACTGCAAACCAAAAATCTCAATCCCAAAGTGGCTTTGTATCACCGACAGCCTATGCAAAAAGCCAACAACTAATCTTGACAAGCTAAAGAGAATAACGATGAAGTTCATACAATTCGAGGAATTACGGGAATTTTGCGATGAAGTTAAGGTCGAGTCCAACTCTGATAAAACAAGGGGAAAGACACGGTAGGAGCACCACACTCACTCGTCAAGAGAAGGGAAATACAAGCACCAAGGTTCCCACACTATACACCCTTAAATCCCAATAGAAGTAGAATATTTGAGAAAGTGTTGAACATTGATCTCATACCCACCCCTCGAAAGGTGCTGAAACCTGACACCAAAAACCACTACCATTTACACCAAAACTTTGGGCAGAACACCGAAAAGTGTATAATACTTAAGGACAAAATCAAGAAATTAATACAAGCAAGACATCTGTGAAGGTTCATACAACAGGACAACCATTGTCACTCAAGTCACCAATTCAAAGGGAGAGGAAGGCAGAGGTCGGCTCGATGCCCTTGCTTGGATGACAGCCAGGGGATACTCCTCTATGGGGAGTGATTAACACTATCATTGAAGGATTTGCGAGTGGGAACCATTTGCATCGCGGAGAAAGTAACACCTTCGAGTAGTGTAAGTGGTTAATGTGGTAGCATCCCCCATACGGCGAAGAATGCTCCCCATCACTCTTACGAATGTTGACTTCAAAGGCATAGACCCCACCTAGGATGACCCAATGGTCATAACTATTAAAATAAAAAATGTTGCAGTGATGAAAACACAGGTTGACCAAGGAAGCTCAATTGATATCCTCTACTAGAAAACATGTAAAAAAACTATGAAATTCCCTTCAGCATCGGGGGACATAATCACTGTATATGTTGATCAGAAAATGACATAGGAGTGTTATGCAAAGAGCTTAAGAATGGAACACAAAAGGATCTTATAAATATGGTAAACACTTATATTTTTCATAATGGCATTTTCAAATTAAATTTATCACTTCATAAGTAGTTCCATTGTATATATAGCAAACACAATGACTAAGCCTTACACAAACTACTATTATAACATAATAAAGGAAGTAAATTCATAAGCAAGAAATGCCTATAAATAAGTAGGTGCTTGCATGCGACAAAGATAGATGATAGGGTCACTTGGCAACTAATTCAACTAAATCTATCAATTCATTTCTCAAAAAAAAAATAAGGAATCTTCTGGTACCTTTCATGGTTGTTGCTACATATATTAGGTGCAACAAATTTTTCATACAAAATGAGAAGAAAGTGACCACAATGATTAAAGTTGGTAATGTCTATTTCAAAGTTACATCAAAGACATTAGAAGATTGATGAGATTTCTATTCATACTAAAGTGTTTAACCTTGACTTTTTTAGTTTGTTTTTAAATAAAATTAACTCAATCTGGATTAATTGGACCGTAATTAAGAATATTGATTAAAATTGTATTTTAAGTATATTCTCTCATTTTTCTTATTTCTAATCATCTCTAAAAATTTTATTCCAAATTTAATCAAAAATGCTCTTTAAAATCAAACACTCACACTGCTTGCTTGAATTTGACAGTGGGAAGTTCCAAAAATTTTACCTACCATGTTCTCACGTGTTTATCACATGCACACATGCCCACCACAGTTCTAAGATGTACATCAATCTTGTGTATAGGTTTTGGATGAAGTGAATAAAATCAATGACATTTTTTTTTTTAACTTAGATACAAAGATTACTGAGTACATGAAGATCCACAAGTCTACCCTAGTCAAACAGAAAAAGTTTCAAAAGTCGTCTAAAATTATCGAGAATTGGAACCGAAATAAACATAAAAAACAAAGTCGCTCAAAACATTGCTCTGAACACCAGAATACGCAAGAAATTACTATCCCAACAACCCTGCCCTTCAAAGATCAACTTCCTATCAATAATTATGTTGTATTTTCTAATATGTAAAAAAATCAATAATAATTATGTTGTATTTTCTAATATGTAAAACAATCAATAATAATTATGTTGTATGTTCTAATATGTAAAAAAGTCAATAAATGGTTTACTTATGCATATGATTTTATCTATTTAGTTCTTCATTTGTTTGCTTTATTTAATTCTATTTAAATCTTTATGTATATTATTAATTTTAATCAAATACAAAATTATCTCCTTAAATGTTTTACATTAACAACTTTTTTCCGAGAATATAACAATAAATATTCTAATCTCTTTCGTCATATTTATTAAACACGGATTTTATTTATCCATATTTTTATGTTACAAATGTAATTGCACAATACAAAAAAAATTAACTTTATTGTTAATTTGATCATGAATTTGTGAGGTACAATATTTTTATAATTTACAAAAAAAATCATAAATATCATTTACATCTTTTTACAATTTAAGCACTTATTTATTTATTTCTAAGTTTTCTTCATTTTTTAATTAAAATAAATCAGTATTAATATTACACATTTTAATGGTAGATGTTACATTTTCTTGTGAGGTACAAAAATTATTTTACTTTTTATAAAATAAACAAATCAATATTAATAGCCTTGCGAAAAAGGGTAGAGACAGACCAAGAAGGAAGCTGAAGAAAATATTAAAAGTATTCTCATGGTGAAAAACATCCCTAAGAAATTAATTATAACCAAACCCAATAGCATTATGTGATTTATGTAGTCAAAATCCCAACTAAGATAAGATTGCTGCTATGGTTATTCATATTTCAAATTTTTAATACAAGGCTTCTTCATCTTAGACAATAAGCATTGAATCAAAATAGGAGAGGAAGGAGAAGAAAAAATAGAGGAGGTTGAGGATTCAAAGTTTGAAACCGATGTTTCAATGGAAAAAAAAAAGGTCGTGTCTCTAGAAGATAATGGAGGTGGGTAATTATAAATCAAACATGGTAAGTGTTTGGGAAACAACATCCAATTAGGGATTTTTAAATTCTGAAAAGAGGAGGTAAACCTCGACTTCTCACCTTAAAAGCTTCAAAAATAATGCTGTTTTGAAGACTAAAATGGGTTTTGCAAAAAGCCTTGGCCTAACACTGCCAAAGCCACCATGTTGGCAACGACTGCAACTGATATTGACGTCATTCAAAACTTTGTAGCAGCTTATGGCCACTCTGCACCAGTATAGCACACTATTATTGATAACTATAGTTCCTTAATCACTCTTCATATAGTGCAAACCTTCCTAAAAGTTCGCTTTGGAAGTTTATGACATATTCAATGGTAACAACTTTGATTTCTAACTGTTTCTTCAGACATATGATACGATCCCACTTTGAAGTTCTCACAAAGCATTCTCCCCTAATGTCTACATAACGTTCTTTTTGTATGTCAGAGAATATAGACAAATATTGTTGAGTGTCCATCTTATATTTTTCAGAAGTTTGTCTTAACGCTCCCCTGTTTGGATCACATTTTCCCTATCAAAATATGAGATTTGGGAGAAACAAGCAATGCTAGGTTCTTTGTCATTAAAACATTTTGAATGGAAAAAACATTTTTTATCATTGTATTAATTAATAATATATCAGTAATTCAGATTTATAATTGAAAATCTGCTGTCTAACTAGTCATTGGATTTTAGGAATAGTATTTGCGTGTAACTGTGGATCTTAAGAAAACTTATCCCCAATCCGATAATGGTTAGATTTCTTACTCTAGATTTAGATTAGTAGAGCATTTTGAAATTATGTTTTCCAAAAAAGTAGCAACTATCTCACAAGGAGATAAATGCTATGCTTAGATATCAAATTGATACAAAAATGGACTCGAAGCAAAACAAAATTCTTCAGCTTACTCAAATTATTAATAAATCAAATTCAATAGCCAAGCTAATAATCCTAAAGTATAGTTGCACCAGACCCTGTGAAGGAACAAAGCGGCAAGGAAATTGGTTGAATCACCAAATTCTACAATGACCAATGCAGCTATTGTTTTAAATATGAAAAAATATATTCATCAAATATACACACTTTAAGAATCAATTAACTATAATCAAATTAAATATGTTCCCCAGTCCTCCTAATCCTAGTGTTAGCTTCTTGGTTCACATGAGTAAATGCTAACATTATATGACAACAAGATACAACATTAAATTTAAGAAACAATTAAAATATACTTGTCTTTTTTTTTTCCAGTATTCCCAGGGTTTTCTTTAACTACAAAAGCACTTAGTAGAGGAAAAGTGACTTAATAATACTTCGTAGGAAAGCATCACTGAATAGTATGCCCCATGTTGAACAACTACAATTTAAACAAAAACTGAATGGATCGTACTTCTGTTTTGATTCAGTTTGATGTTATGTTATAGAATCAGAGTGCTAGCTCAAACCTCACTGATGGATGCGAAACTAAATTCATGTTGAGCAATGAAAAACTATATTCGGCTGTCGCTCTTAAAATAAATGACACAGATAAAAGAAGAAGAAGAAATGCACAATAGCACTGCAAATCAAAAGTAACTGCTGAAAATTTGTAGCCATAAGACTTTGACAACTTTTCGGTATTGGATGTCTTTCTTTCCATGTAGCAAACAATCCTTCTATTAGACCAAAATTAAACACAAGAAGAATACCCTGTCCAATCATATCAGAGGTACAATTTACTAACCTTGTTTCACTTTGAGACACTACTGTGATTGTCAGGGTTAACATAATAAAGTGCCTTGGCTGCTGCTATCGCAGAATCCCCTCTCTTAACAATTTTCTGTAGTTCCTCAACCTTCTCAGACAAAGATGCAACATTTGAGTTGGTAGACTGAACCAGCTGATTAGCAGTTTCTAGAGAAGTGCATAACTAAATAAAGGGTAAAATAATATATAATAAGTTGAATATGAAGACAGATTAATAATAACAAAATAAGAACAAACTACTAACTCCCTTTTCCCCTCCCTCATTAGCCAATAAAAATAATCATAATGATGAGAGATAAATCATTTGCAGTGTAAAAGGATTATACATTACCCTCTTATCACCAATTCTCATCTATGATAAGCTTAAAATTTATACAATTTATTTTTTGAAAGTTCTATTTTTTACCCTGGTGCACAGAAATTAAACTCTTCAAGAGGAAGTCTAAAATGAAATTTTCCTACCTCATTTTTTTGGATTTGGTTTGTTCTCCTAAGTTTGAAATATTCTACTGTGATGGATTGTCGTAAGTAAGGGATTGAGATGAATGACAAGATACCTTCAAAGTGAGAGAAGTCCATGAGTGGTCCGTGCCGGAGAGAGCTGAATTCAAGTGATGGTAATGTTCCTGAAACGACCAAAAGGAATGCCGTTTCAATGCAAGTTACAATTTGAAGGGTCAAAGGATGAAAAACACAAAGAATGAACCTGGAAGAGTTTGGTGAGATCAGGAGGTGGATCGTTCTCGTTGAGATGGGAAGAGGAGGGACTGGGAGAAGCTTCGCAACGGAGAGAATCTCCTTGCTGTTCTTCTCCGACATCGTTCAGGAGATCTCCGATGCATAGAAGTGGCCCTCCGATTCCTCTCATTGACATTTTATTTCTCTGTTCTGTTCTTCTTTCCAACAAACAAACCTAGGGTTTCGGTTTCTTCTCCTTTCCTCCTTCCTCCCCTCCTCTTATTAGGTTTTGGAAGCGTTGAAATAATTGTTTCGAAACTTACTGCAGAAATAATATAATTTTTATTTTAAAGTAAATAATAAAAGAACAAAGATGGAGAACACGGGATAATAAAAGTATATTATTAACAATATAAATAACTAGAAAATATAAATTTAAAATAAATTATCATACACTAAACTCACTTAGTTTTATTTATAATTTCTTGAAAAAGTTTTGTTGTATGCTATCGCTAGAGTTGTTTTTTGTATTTTTTTAATCAATATTTTTAACTAATATTTATGAGATACAAGTGTTATTAGTGTTATTAGTGTTGTTATCTTTTGTATCTTACCAAAATAATAACTTTTCAAAGTTATAGTTTTAAGTTTTTACGTTTAAGGAAGAAGAAGAGAATATTAAGGAATATAAACACAATATAAGCAGAGAAATCCAAAGAACTAAAACTATATAAAAAGATTCATTTATTCTTGTTTAAAATTTCTCTTCTTGAAATATCAATCTTTCTTGAAAACTTTCATTTTTTTCATATTTTTAAAAGTAAGTTTGGTTCTATAAAGGGAAGAAAAGTTAGTAAATAAAGAAAAATATGTTATATATATCCAATAACTTCAAGTTAATTTATACCTTGAGAAGCTTTGTTTAAGAGTTTATAGACCATTTAGAAGAGCCTACATTCTTCCAAACATGTTATTAAGAGTCTCTTCATCCTTCATGGTGAAAGACTCGAATTGACGTGTAAGAGTTGTTATTTTTTGAGCCGTATTAATTTCTCAAGTCTTTTTCTCAAAGTATGATTAGGTGTATACAAGAACATATGAAACAAGCACTAAAAATCAGACAATACACATAGACTAAGCAAATATGGTACTTAAATTAAATTTTTAGGTGCTTACTTTATGTTTGCAAGAAATGTTTGTTTGCCAAAAATCAAATATCAAGTATCTTTCGAAACGCAAGCTAAAGTTGTTTTCTTCATCAACTTCCTAACACAAAAAAGATTGTCAATTCTGACTCTTAGAATAATCCATTGCAGGAAACAAGAAACCCAAGCAACAAAAAAATAAAGAAGGAGGAAGAAGAACCAAAAAAAAGAGGCAGCAAAAGATGAAAATTATAACTTTTATTTTTCACTCTTTGTCAGTAGAGTACATAACGTGTCAATATATTGTGGTTAGGAAAAAAAAGAAAACATGTATAACATGTGAAGCTCCATCGCTAAAGCACATGAAAGTATAGCATAATGCCAAGTGAGCTCGCTGACATGTGTAAGCAATTTTAAGTCTAGTGGTGGTCACAAAAGTAGAGTTTAACCCACCCCCACCCTCAATTCGGGAATAGATGTTCTTCATTCCTAGCTTGAAATGCATGTCACTAAAAAGGGTTGGAGGCAAAGGTTTTGTAAGAATATCAGCAGCTTGCATAGGAGATGATACAAGGAGTAACTTTAGGAGGACCGTGTTAAGTTTTTCACAAACGACTTGATAATTAATTTCTATGTGCTTCATTTGTTCATGAAAAACTTAGTTTGAGGCAATCTGGATGGTAGATTGGTTGTCACATTAGAGCAAGGCAGGTCTGGTGTAAGGTATGTGCATGTCCTCTAAGAGATACATGATCCATTGAATTTCACATTTGGTAGCAGCAAGGGCACGATACTCAGCTTCTGAAGAGCTTCTCGATATAGTTTATTACTTTTTAAACTTCCACGATAGAGAGAGTTTCCAAGATATATAGAAAAACCAATGATGAATTTTTTGGTTTAGGATAAGTAGCCCAATTTAAGTCATTGTAAGCTTTTAATTGAACAAAATTGTTGTTATTGAAGAAGACTACAAATCCATGAACATTTTTGAGGTATCTCAATATGCGAAATGCAACACATTGATGTTCAATTTAGGAGATGAGACAACTTGATTAAGTTTGTGAATAGAAAATGAAATTCTAGTCTTGTGCTGGTAAGATGTATGAGGTAGCCAATGAGTCTTCTATATGATGTTGAGTCTTTTCATTTAGTTTAATACCTTGGTTTACAGATAGATGAATAGAGTGAACCATGCATGTTGGCATAAATGCACAATCCAACATGTATGTCTCTTGTAGAAGATCAACTGTATACTTTCTTGAACTAAGATATATACCAATTTTGTTCCTAACAACTTCAAGACCTAAAAAATAGGTGAGATCACCTAGATTTTTAACCTTGAAGTGTTGATCCAACATAGTGGTGATGTGGTTGATTTCCTCATAGTTATTCCCAGTGAGCATAATGTCATCCATGGAAATAAGAAGAGCAGTAGTGGAAGTACTAATATGTTTCAAGAAAAGAGAATGATCAGCAATAGATAAATTATAATTATGGGAAAGAAGAAATTGTGATAACTTTGTATACCATTGGCAGCTATCCTATTTAAGGCCATACAAAGAACGTTGAAGTATACAAATGTTATTCTTGTTGTCAACATGCAACCTTTGTGGTAACTTCGTGTAAACCTCTTCATGAAGATCTCCATGTAAGAATGCATTGTTTACATTAAGTTGTTTAAAAATCCAATGTTGGTAGTAGCCAAAGCAAGTAAGAGGCGTAGGGTAGTGAGCTTTGCAATAGGAGCAAAAGTATCCAAGAAGTTCAAACCTTTGATCTGATTGTATCATTTTGCAACAAGCCTTGCCTTCTATCTTCTATTGATCCATTGAATCTCTACTTGATTTTGTATATCCACTTGCATCCAATAGCAGTTTTCCTCGGAGGCAGAGAAATGATAGTCCAAGTATGGTTTTGCTCTAAAACATTTAGTTCTTCCTTCATGGCTTCTATCCATCTAGATTTTCTTGATGCTTCCTCATAGTTTTATGACATAACATGAGAGGAAAAAGATAAAATAGTGTGTTTAAAAGTAGAGGATAGGTTGTCATATGAAACAAAGGAATGTATAAGATATTGAACTTACAGTATTTGTGTTGGTGCTCGATGTTTGAAAATCCTCAAGATAAGCAAGTGGTCATCTAGTCCATGTAAAACTTTTGAGAGGAGCAACCACATCTTCACTAGTGTTGTCAGTGATAATATCTTCATGTGTAGTATTGAATAAAATAGGTTGAAATTGAATAGAAAAAATAGTTAAAAATGTATAAGTCAACAATCATATAAACTAAATCAATCTTCTCATTGATCTTATTGTCTTATATGACACATTTATTAGAAGAAAATGTTAATATGCAATGAAGAGTATATAAGTTTTGATATAGATATTAGGTTACAAGAGAATTGTGGAACAAATAAAACATCATCGAGATAGAATTTGGAGTGAATCGAATGGTTTGAGAGTAATGTGCAAAAAACATTGGCATTATAGAGATTTATGATAATTAGATTAATACAATTGTATGAAGAAAAATTAGATAAAGAAGTACAAACATGGTCAATAACACTCGAATCAAGAACCCACAAATATTTCTTCAAAAAAAAATTACCATTTTCAATTGGCAAGTGATCAGATGCATGGTTGACAATTGTAGCAACGAAAGAACGCACTTGATTTATTTGAGCCTGATTTGAGAGACTAGTTTTGTTTAAAAAGATTAGCAAGAATTTGATATTTTTGTGGCGTTATGTGGATATCCTCGGTCTCAATAGCTCTTTGACCCTTATCAGCAGTGTTGTCTTTTAATGTTAATATTGTTGGCTTGAGAGAACTTATAGTGCAATTTGTAATCGGGGTAGCCATGCTTTTTGTAACAGATGTTTATAGTGTGTCCATTCCTCCTATAGTGAGTACAAAATGTCTTGTTGTTGTTTTCTTTAGAATTCATGTTGTCTTAATTTGGAAACCCGTGCTTTTATGACAAATAGATTATATGCAACCATTTTTGCCGCAGAAAGAGCATTTTTGCTATCAGAATGTTATTGGCCAATTTAAGTTCTTGTTGTGCCATAAAGGAATTTTTGTTATCGGGGATATATGTTCCATAAGTATAACATGAGATCTAACATTATCGTATTGATCGTTGAGCCCATGAAGGAATTGCATAGCCTGATCTTCTTGCTTTCTTTTGATGATGATGGAAGGAATTTTGCAGGTACATTTAGCTTGGCAAGTACAGATAGGATCTAATAAAAAATTGTCGCGTTCATCTCGAATGATGTGTAACTCTATGAAGTACTTAGTGACAGAGAGATCTCCTTGACTTAAAGAAGTGATGTCCATTTACAAATATGAGATGTATGAGAGGTCTCCCTGAGAGTATTGTGCTTTAAGATCATCTATATATCAGTTGTTGTGTTCATCCATATTATGCTCTGCTATATTGGGATAGGCACAAAGTGAACTAGCCAAGAAACTACCATGTTTTTGCATCAATTCCAAGCATAGAATTTTGAATTGCTCATACAGGGACAAACACAAAGTGAACTAGCTAAGAAACTACCATGTTATTGCATCAATTCCAAGCAGAGAATTTTGAATTGCTTTTCATTGGACAAGTGGTTCTGCCAAGAATGAATTCGACCTTGTTCTTTGCACTCAACACAATAATAACATATCTACTCCATGAATGGTAGTTCATTGAGTTGAAAACAGGCGAGATGAGAGGGGTAGCGAAATTCTCATTAGTGTGAAGATAAAGGAAGCTTTGCATCGATTGTTCTTCTGTCATGTTAGTAAAGAATAACAACAATAAAAACACCAGAAAAAAAAAGAAGTAAAACAAGAAATAAGATACATGGCAATAAACCAAAACAAGAAACCCATACAAAGAAAGAACAAAGAAGGAGGAAGAAGAAGCAGAAAAAGGAAAGAGCAAAAGATGAAAACCACAATTTTAATTTTTCACTCTCTATCATTAAAGTACACAACATGTCAATATATTGTGGTAAAGAAAGAAAAGAAAATGTGTATAACAAATGAAGGTCTAGCGCTAAAGCACGTAAAAGTCTAACACAATAACAAATAAGTTCTATGACATGTGTAAGCAATATTAAGTTCAGTGCTGATCACCAAAAGTAGAGTTTAATACTAACCTAACTATCTGTCTTGTAAGAAATACACACCAATAATAAATTTATAAATTTATGTTAAAGCTATACAACCTAAAATTTATATATATATATATATATTATCTTTTGAAAAAAGGAAATAGTTAAGGTTGATATATACTAATAATTAGATTCAACAAAAGAAATTTTACTACAAATTTCAAATACACATTCAATTTTTACTAAATTATTAAAGAAAGGTTGAAGAGTAATATTTTATATATTACTAATATGATAAAGATATATGTTGTTGATTTTTAATCAATTAGACAATAATTATAACTATTTTTTTATTCTTAATTAGTTATGTTTCCTAATAATACATAATTTTTAATTAAATCTCATAATATACAATGATTTAATAAAACATATAACCAATTAGGCGATTCATTATACATTTTACTAGTTTTTATAAAATACATTACATGTTACCATTATAAAAGTAAACAAAATGCTATCACGTAATAGTGTAAATCAATAAGTATATTAAACATTAAATTCAATTTTAACGATAAACCAAAAAAAAAAATTAGATAAGCAATTTTTTATTAATTTATTTTATCAAATTTTCCAACATATTAAAACGGTTTGATTCAACCTTAAAACATAAATTTCTCTAGCAAAAGAAAAATAAAATGTAAGTAAACTGTAATTTTGATATTTATGTGAACGCGTGTGCAAAACCTTATTTTCTTCTTACTGGTCCTTAACAGAAACCTTTCTCTATTGTACACACAAGTAAAATTCGAAATCGAAGCGAAGTGAAAGGCCACGATTTTTATTCCCTTTTCCCTTCCGCTTATAGTTTCTGCCGAAAATGGGAGGCGAAGATAATGTAAAGCATCTTGAAGACTGCTCCGTTTCCAAGTCAGTGTCCCTTCTTCTGTCTGTGTTTTTTGTAACAGTTTTTTCCTTTTAATGTTTACTTGAATTCATAACTTCATTAATCCATCTCACCCAATTGACTGTTTCTTAGAAATCTAGTATTGGTTAGAACTCGATGCCATCTTTTTGAACACCCCATATTAATAGTGAAATGAAATTTAATTTTAGAACTAGTTAAAAACTAGGGAAAGTAATGAACTTTGCGAATTAGGGATCCTAATTTGCACCCACCTTTGTTACGGAACAAATTTGTTTCCTTGGAGTGCTGAAGAAGGTAGTTTTGGACATGACATTGGAAAAGTAATTTGTTTTGTCACACAGTTATTAAAAGGGACACTTATGATTTTTATGATTTGATTACTTGGCATGGTTTGCTCTACGATGCTCATTTATTTTGCTAATTACAGATATTGCTTGTTTGCTAAGTGTTTGTATCTTAAGGAGTTGTCAAATGATTATGCTTGGTGATACTTGCAATGCAGTAACCAATGAGTGTTTGGCAATTCATGAAGGTATTGGTACTCAGGAACACCAGGACACAAGAATATTGAGTAGACTATATGCTTCAATAAATTATGCAGTAAATAATCCAGTTGATCATTTAACGAATCACCATGTTAATCCCCCAAAAGAAGTTCTTCAGAATTATTCTGGCAATGTACAGAAAGGTCACCAAGTTAATCCTTTTTGTTTCGCCATTTTAGCTCCTAGGACAAATTTGATTATGTTTTAAATCTTTTAAGGAACATTTGAAATAAAAATCTCTGGAAAACTACGTGGTGGTGACATGTGTAACCTCAAGGATGAAGTTGAAGATTTACATTTATTTGTTTTACTGTATTGTCATTCAGATAGGGTTTTTTTGTGTCATCAAATCTTTGTACGCTTAAGTTGCCAGTCACTGAACATAATTGTATCTTAGCTGATGAATTTAGTATTAGGTGATATCATGATGTCCATGGTTATCATGGTTTCTCCTCCAGTGTGGAATGACATCTATCTACTTAAACCAATGAGAAAATAATTTGGTTCCGATTTAAGCATTGCAGAAAAGGTTCTTAACACATTGCAATGACACTTAGTTCCTCACTTCTTAACCCCCTGCCCTCGTTTATATTATTTGGTTTTCTAACAGGAAGTTGTGACTTATGAATTGGGGTAAGGTTGTTATCCTTATAATGGTTTATATTTTGCTTGTCTGGAAATCTTCCATGATGTTTAAGTTTGTCTAGTTCAGATTGCCTTTTTACTATTTTCAAAGGTGAATTTTGTTAAACTCTTGCTGAACATGGAAAGTTTGCAGTGCATTGGGCACTTGGGTGTTCTCAGTTGCAGGAGCATTGCTGGCTATTCCAGTTGGAATAAAGCGCAAATCTTTGGCACCCCTTGTGTTTTTTGGCACCACAGGTACAATGTTGGATATTATCATGGGAATCACTGCTTGCGAAAGGGAACACGCCGAGCGCCAAATGAAGCTACTTGAAGAGCAAAATGCTGCTGCCGGGACTTCTTTGGGTGAAACAGAAATTGATTCATAAACCGCTATGTTGAAGTTGTCAGCATTGTGAAACTTGCTTGGGCATGATTGTAACAAACTAAATGCACTTTTCTGGTAGCCACTAGTCAAATTTGTTAGCCTTTTACGGTTTTTCCTCCAGCGGTGTTTACAGAAGAAGGTGGATATGATGGATTTCTTTGTTAATTCATAAAGATTTCAGGACTGTTTGATTACAATGTGTTTCTTATATAATGGTAATTAAAGAACGCCCTTATTAGATTCTTTTTGGGATAGCTATAGCACCCAATAAAGGATTATTTTGAGTTGCAAACTGTACATCGAGTAATTGGAGCAGTGTATTCCTTATTTTTTTTTTATCTAATTATATTTTACCTTGTTTATGGGCCATTGTCACAATTTTGTGCACGATTATGTAATATTGCATTGTTATATGCAAGATTTCCAGACTAAGATATTTTTAGTTTTTCTTTGTGTGTAGTTCTTGAAGAATGCATATCTGAGTTTCTACCCGATTTAATTTTTCAAATTTAAAATTTTGTAAATATATTTTAGTTCTTATGCGAAAATATTATTTGGTTCCAATACTTAAAATTACAAAAAAACTTCATCAGTTTAGTGTAGACAACTTATATTATTTATGCTTAATGTAAAGATTCAACTAATATAGTCACATTTTTCATGAAGATAATCAATATATGCATTAACTTGTTAACTTTGAGATTTGATAATAGATTCGACATTACTTTTAGATTCGACATTACTTAATTTAATGTTTTTTTTTTTAATCTAGACTCTTTTCATATAGATATCAACTCTCTAATTTTCCTTTCATACCGGAAAGTTTGGTTGTATGTTTTTTAGCACAGGCTTCAATTGGTCTCCGAATGTTTGTGTTTGTTTTTCTCTTCTATGCAACTTTCCTTGTCATATGCAACTTTCCTTGTTATGACATAATGATTGAACTTTGGTCTTGAATGTTAAGATTCGTAATAATACCTATGTGAACTTTTAAATAAAAACAATTAAAGTTGAAGACTTTCTTAGTACTAAAACAAAAATATTTACATTATAAAGCTATTTTCAAAAGAGGGTGTGGGTGTATTCAAGAATTTGCTGTTTGAAAGATGCGTAAATAAAAATGCAAAGTTCATGATAGGTGAAACCATTAGGTTCCAAAACAAGGCATTGTTGCAGAAACCATTTCAAATTTTCCACTTTCGATATCTAAGCTGGGATCAACAGTGATCTCAAATTTCAGAGAGCTGTTCTTTCCTTGTTTGAGCAACATTTTCAGAAGAATTAACCAGACACGGTAAAAGTTGAACTTATCAGGAAGATGCTTTTGCTCCGACTGCAAGCCCTTATCCACCTCTAACGCATTGGCAGTCGGAAGTCCTTCCCCAGAGGGTGTTGGATTAATAGCAGGTCTTTCACATGCATCTTTATCTTTGCATTCATGTCTTGGACCAAGATTTTGGTTATGCATTTGTTCTTTATAAGCTGAGTATACTTTTCCAGCCTTGATGTTCCCAAATAAGATTTCTGCAGTCCTATTTTTAACGAGAATTGGCATGTAATCAGATTCGTCCCACAAGTATAGCTGCCAAAAATTGCATCAATAAGCAATGGTAAGCAAGTATAAGATTATAAGTTTATAAGAGTAATCTAAAATGTCAAAATTCATATTCATAACAACACTTAGATTCCCTCTTGCTGTCTGATATCTTTAATTATGAAACAAATAGTGGCACAAGACACGTTCAGGTATACTTTGAAATTTATATACTTGAAAGATGCCTCAAATTTCATTAATTAGGCTATGGATAGTTTTGTTTCAATAATAAAATATATATGGAATTGTGAATTGTTCTTTGACAAGAAGCCATCTTTCTACTTTCATATAACTATGATTATGAATGCATAATAAATACACCACATAAATTAATCCTCAAAATCTAATGAGTGACCAGATAAGATCTGGGTGAGGAGAAACACGAGCAAGATGTGTGAACATATAATTACCATGAAGGGTCTATATATCGTGCATATTGAGTGAAGACGGGTTGAACTTTTCCAACAGATCAGTGGAACCGCACTTCGCTCAAATCTGAAAGAAGAGAAGAATTATCAATCATCATAATGAAAGGCACAATAAAAAGGCTTAATTAATCATATAATCTATTACTTTGAATCCAAGGGTGAACCACAGAGCTGGCAGCCAGTGCATATGAGATCATCCACCAAGTTACTATCCTCAGTTCTGTAAACTCTCCTGCTAATGAAAACCTTCTCCTTCTTGGTATCACCAAAAGTCCTGACGGTATTTAGTGGAACAATTTCACCAATAGATGCACAGACTATCGCCTTGCAGGATGTTGTTAACTGAGAGACTTCAATGAGTGAAAAACAGTCCCTAGACCTTTCCTCTTCAGGCACCGTCCAGTTTCTTGGCAGATGCTCTATTTGCCTCGTCTATCACATGCAGAAGATTGATCAGTATATCTTAACGAATACTGTATGGATGAAGCGTATTGATAGTTTTCTAAGTGAGAGAAGAAAACTTGACAATGACAACATTTTTGTAAAGGAAACTCGAATCTAAAATATGAAATGAACGTGATATAATAATCTCAACTACCACCATCGTTTACATATTTTGTTCACAAGATAATTGAATTACAATGAAACCAGACGGGTATATAATAATAATGACATGTACAAAAATATGTTCCTTTTCTATATAAAAATAAAATAAAAGGATTTGCCAGTACCTTGCCTCCGGACAATTGAGACAACTGGGGTGTCAAATGGATTGGATGGATAAATTTTAATTTTTTTAATCAAAAATAGTGTGCAAAAGCATCCCCTATAACATATGACCCCAACCAAGTTCGCACTCATTGTTATATCAATAATCTGCAGCATTCCTAAATAGTTTAAAAAAAAAAAAAGAAATACAAAAGACTAGGGGGCAACACCAAAACCTATTCAAGAAGCAAACCTATAACGAGGTTGAAACACCTATTCCTAAAGAAATCATATCTAAGAAAATTTGGAATGTCATCCCACCACAGATTACATTTTTCTTTTACACCAAAGCATAGAAAAGATTATCACCACAATGGTAAGTTTTTAATTGAATTATAGTGGATGGATTAAAAGTAAGACAATTTTTTCATTGTCCCACTTTCCAAAGCAACTGAATGTGAAAGAAACAAAAAAATGTTGGATTAGCATTCAATGGGGTTTTAATTTACAAGTAAAAGAAAAAACACACTCTAGATGATTAATTACTTGGGATCTGTTAAAAATGTATTGCAAAAATTCAATCCCTTCATGACTCACCAAAATCACTCAACTCATCCATTAACCACTCTTTATAGGAATGGATATTCAACTCATCTATTTAAAGATATTTTGTTTTTTCAAAAAGGTTATAAATAAAGTTTGATATTTATAGTCTCGTTCTCAAACACCAGATGCTGTACTCACCAGAGTCCAAAACTCATCCCTCAAAGACCTTTGCTGAAACAATGAATTTTGAACTATTTGACCCAGCGAATTGCAAAATTGTTTTTGTCCATCCAATAACAAATGGTGATGGAATCCATTGTTTTTTATTTTTATATTGGGATGGATTGGTTGGATTTATGCATGAGTGAATTGGATGATTACTAGACAAATGGTACTCTCGTCTTACATAGCACAATCATCAAATACTAGACACGAATTGGACAGACAAGTACACAGATTTGAATCCTGTACTGCTTTTTTCTCTTTTGAATACACCTATGTGACTTAATCTTCTAATAATGAAACCAAAACCGTAGGACACTAGGATGTTGTGATTAATGATACTTTTATGGTTCCATGAGGTATTCCCACACCCTTTTGATAAATTATATAATAGGTAAAACAATTACAGGGCAAAGAGGATACTTGATTGGACTGCAACTTGATGTTACAAATAGTGGACCGAGACTGCTGCACCCACTTTATGACCCTCCTAAGCTTATCCTTCGTTGTTGCCCCAACACGGCACCCTGTTACCAACTCTTCAACAGCTGCATCGAACCAAATTATAAAATCAAAACCTTTTAAAGTATAGCGTAACAAATTGTATCCACATTCAAGAATTCTGCACATCAAATAGTATCTCACATCTAAATGGGGGAGTGGAGAGTTCTAGCAGGACTAGCTGCAAACAGATGGTAAAAATTGTGCACATGTGAGGTGAGGTAACACGTGCAATTTGCATGCTTCATTAATCATACGAGAAAAGGCTTATGTAAGCAACAGAAAACTTAGGTTCAGTACCCTGAGTATTGTTTTTGCAATCAAAATTAAACTTTCACTTCGGTAGCCCATGCAATAAAAGTTGACAGTAAATTTACCACGGTGAAACTCTAATATCAATTATAAATAAAATTAAAAATACTTATAGCATATCCAATGCTTCAAGCACAGTGGAGTTGCCAGACTCACTTTTGGCTAGCCCTACACCGGCACACAAAATTTAAGAACATCAAGTTTTATTTGTAATTTTGTTGACATTTCAAGTAGACTAACTATATGCTTAAAATTGAGATGTAAACCTTAACTTACAAACTAATTTTATAAGGTTAAACTAAGCCTTAAAATATAAAACAGTATTAGAGCTTATCCTTTGTTTGATGAGCTTATCATATCACTAGCTATCAGGCTTATCAGATGCCACTCAAAATGTCCAATCCTCAACTTTAGAAGAATGTACAGGAGATCTCAAGTTGATTAATGATATGACTAAAATAAAGTGAGATACAAACTTCATCTCACAAACTAATTTTGTAGGTTTGAGTTAAGTATTTACCGAAGTTGAAATAGATACAACCCTAGAAAACTGAAAAAGGTTCAACAATTGTCTCATAATTCACTAGAACCATTCGCAACGGTTGCTTATATAAGAATTGTTGCGTAATTGCTCCATTGATGAAACTGCACAACCATTGATTCTCAATTTAAGAATTTCATGAACGTCTAGCATTTAAATTTCTTACGCAAGTCAAATTAGTTTTCAAACGTCTACATTCATTGCAGTAGGATTTTTCACACATTCACGCAGTGAGCCAGATGAAAATGTTGCATGAGGATCAGAGTCATATTGCATCTTGATTCAAACTTGAAATACAAAATGGAGATTTGATGTCCAATCTTCATTAGTGACCGTGTAAAGGTGTATTTTGCCGAGTCATGATCAGTTGCTTCGAATATATAAAAACATAAAAACAAAACAACAGACGCAGATGTTCGAAGAATTAAGACTAATGAAGATAAAATTTAACCAAACAGAGAAAATAACAAAGAAAGAACAGAAGTACAGAACAGACCCTTGGAGAGAAGAGAATGGTGAGGGTGGACCAAGGAAATCAGCGAGGACCACTGAACGGTTCGGGCCTCAACAGCGTCGCCATATTTCGCAATCTTGAAATCTGCCACGGGTGAAACCAGCGTTAGTTAACGCCGTCCACTCAACAGACACAATACAAGTTTGGAAGAAACGGAATTTACTCTGTAACAAGACGAGGTCGCCGGCTGCTACCATGGAGGCCATGTGTTTCTGCCAAAGAGAAACTAGGAAATACGGCGTCGTATCGTCGCCGACTTCAATGTCGGTTCGGGTTATTTCTCGTTTGGACGACTTGCACTGGTGATGAGAGAGAAAGGAACACAATTAATTAACAGGAGAAGAAGAGATTGAGTGGAGGACTGAATAAGAGACCTGAACGGGGAAGGAACGGTGAACGAAGACGAGAAGCTGAACGAAATCGCCGATGTGACAAGAGGCTTTCGAGAGATCGATGAGAGGGCCGAACCATCCAAAAGCGGAAGCCATCTTCTACTGGGAGTATTGTTCTTCCTCTCTTCTTTTGCCGCCAAAAAACGGTTCACTTTCTATATGAAAAAATTAGACACTTTTGTTACTATTATATTTATCACTACCAGGTTTAATGAAACCTGGGTAAATCTAGTATTGTTATCTAAATTAAATAAAATATACTATTTTTTAAAAATGTTTTTGATAGTTTAGGGTTTAGGAAAAATATAATTAACGTTTATAATAACATTCAAATTATTTAAAGATAATTACGATTGAAAAATTCTCGAAATTCTCCAAATACTTGGAACTAAACAAGAAATAAAAAAGAACAAGAATTTAATTGAATTTCCATAATTTTTCATTTGTATTGCAAATTTGTTATTCAGAAATGAGAAATGAAAATGATAATTAACACAATTATTCCATTTCAAGGTTCACCAAAGTGAGAAAGTAACATACAAAAATGTTTGATAAAGCAAATGAGAAGTACAAGTGAGCACCCAAAATAAAAAATTATTGGGCTGCAATCTAAAGAAAATAGAAAGGACGTATGAATGGGCTTCTCAGCTTGAATTAGAGAACGAAATACGTTGCACATAGTAAGTAGATGGAAAGGGCGGGCCAAAAAACAAGCGCCAATTCCAATAAGAAAGTTCTGTTAGAAACATAACAGAACCTCCTGCTTTTTATCTACACTCCTACACCCAAATCTCAGTTTTAAACATGTTCATAGTACACTTGCAAACTTAGACAATGTAATTTTCCCACCTATGTCGAACTATACACTATTCCACAGTAGAACCGAGCCCATTTCTTTAAAATCTTTGGTTGGGAAACTACCAACTCACCCAAAATAGGAGCTCATATACAGCCTTACTCCAATATCAAGGGGCCCATCATCACCACCAACAGCATGAAGAGCCACTGGAATTGTTGAAAGAACATGCACTGTGAGCGGAAAAACTAAGGGGTCAATTTCAGTTTCCGCTTTGTCTGATCTTGAAATGGGCTCCCTGTCTATGGCAGATGTATTACCATCCACTTTTATTACATCAATGTGGTTAGAATTATCCGGGGTAATTTTCAGGTTATATGGACAAGAAAGCAGTGCGACTTCTTCAATCGCCCTCCACTTGTTAGACCAGCCCCCCCTCCTAAATGTACACCTATTAGTAGACATGCTTAGCACCAATGTGGATGTTGTTTCAAGCCACTCTGCATTCAAGCCTTCAACATCATCATAATATATGCGTCGCTCAATCTGCATATGAACAATGTACAAAACAATCATAAGAATGACACCAATTACTTCAAAGAAATCACCAAATTGCACAGGTAAAATCACGCAAAGTCTTCATAAAGTATCTACAAATCTTTTTTTTTTTTTTTTCAATGAAGTGCAAAATATAGAATATGCAAATCCTGTGTCTGACAATTTCCTGCACTCGGTGTCTCCAAGATAACAGAGAGTAATTATGCACTTTTTAGATACAATTATTCCTGCGGTTATAAATTTTCAAGAAAATGGACTTAAGCTTCCTCGTAAATCCATAGTGAAATGAACAAGGTACTTCTCTTATGGTAGAAATTGGATAAATTACAAAAAAAAAAATGTAGTAGAACATTCTTATTCACGTTACATATATATGACACCAAGTACCAAGAACCAAGCCTTTTTCCATGATGAACAATGTTATGTCAATAGACAACTTATTCAATTTAATACCCAACCTCATAAAATCATAAGTTTTCAAAACATGATGTCATCATTGCCTACAAAAAAGCGGTTATCTTTGACAACCATCAACAGAAGATAGAGAGATTGTATAAGCCATTTTCTTAGTCCAGTGACGTGTGAAAGCTATAAAGAGACACATCGACACCTTGAGTCTGCAAATTAAAACGGCATATGGTCAGAAGTTACTTACAGCTAGCTTTTGAATGTAAATTGACATGAATCTCTGGCCTAGTCCCAGAATTCTAGCTTCTGACAGTAAGACCTGCAGAATAGAAGATAGACTTTAAGTGCAAAGGAAAATATGAAATCTAGACCTAGGCTTAAAACCAAAGAAGAACAAAGTTTTCCCAAAAACAAAAAGCAATGAGAAAGTTGCATGATGACAGTTTCATTCGCGACAACTCAAGAGAATGATTTAGAATAACTATACCTCCTTTTTCTTTAGGAGTAACCATATGTAAAGTTTATCACAGGCATCCTTAACATTTCTACTAGCTAGCCTTCTCTCATTGCAATGAGCAGCAATATTTGCAAGTGTTTCAGCACCTGGAACAATATACTTCACAGCTGCAGCTGATAGTGCTTCCCTACCTTTGATGGATTCTGCAGCACTTTTATCAAAATTGGTACCTGTGAAACATCTTTTCTCCATATCCATTTCCTTATAAACCTGCTTCATATACAAATCCTCAGCCTCTATGGTAGCAAGTAATGTCCGGTGAACAATAATATCTGGATACCGACGCAGAGGTGATGTAAAATGAGTGTAAAATGGGACAGCCAAAGCATAATGACCCCACTCATTTTCACTATCCTTTAAATCTCCACTACAGAAGTAAGAAGCCAACTGCATTGGCCTAGTAGCATAAGAAATAAGTATATTGTAAAGCACAGGATCACCCTTGAGCTTTTCCTTGATCTGCTCTAGTGACCAATGGAATTGACCAGAGGAAGTCGTGTTCAATTCTAAACCATGTTTTTTACAAAATGCCATAAACTCTCTCAGCTTTCGCATATTAGGTTCAGGATGCCTCCGTAACAATGCAGCATCAGGATAAGCTCTACATATGACTTCAGCAGCAACTCTATTGGCCAAAAGCATATATTCCTCAACGAGAAAATTTGATTCTTTCCTTTCAGAAAGCATACTATCATAAGGAACTCCATTTTCATCAAACAAGATAACAACTTTGGGGTTTTCAAGCCGTAGAGCCCCATCAGTAAACCTCTTGCGTTTCAAGACATTTGAAATTTCATAAAGACTCTTCAAAGACATAATAACATTGGGCCATTCAAAATTGCCGTACACTCGGGGATAGCCATCTTCAGTATTTTTTAAACCTTCAAAATCAAAATCCCGGTCAATGATGCTTTGAGCATGATCATATGAAAGCTTACAACATGAGTGTATAACAGAACGACCAATCCAACGGTCTACAACATCCCCCACATGATTTACATCCAGGAGCATAGAAACAGCAAGTCGATCCACTCCAGGACTGAGTGAACCAATATTCTCTGATAATAATGCTGGCAACAAAGGTAACTTCCTTCGCAACATATAGACACTTGTTGACCTAGACTGAGCCTCACTATCTAAGGCTGTGTCAGGTAAAACAAAATATGATACATCGGTAATGTGGACACCTACTCTATAATTTCCATTAGGCAACTTCTCAATTGACAGTGCATCATCCAGATCAGTGGCAGTTGAAGGATCAATAGTAAATATGCACAAATTTCTGAGATCTATTCTACTTTGAATTTCCTCCCGTGGTATCTCCCAAGGAACACATGGCAGACAGGACAGCGCTTCAGGAGGAAATTCAGACAAACAGATTGCATTCTGAAACAAAATTGCATCTAATTGGGACTGAATTTCACCACCTCTTCCAAAAACGCGCAAGATGTGAGCCTCAGGAAAAGGACTTTCTTCAACCCAACCATCAATTTGTGCAGCTACCAGATCCATTTCAATTGTCATGTCACCACTTTCCAACCTTTGCATAATGCAATTGGGTAACTTTCTAACAAGAAGCATCATATTAGGAAACTTTGGATCTGTTGGTATCATCTGGATGTAATCATCATCATAAACCCAGTTCTTATTCTTCTTGACACCTTTTTTGGTTATGTCCTTGTAAGAAGCCCACTGTTTGACATTAAGATGACCAACAATACCCTCCCGACGAGGCGATCTCTCAATAATAGAGACCACCCTGCCAGTTGGTCTTTTATAGGGGACAGAATTAACCAACAAACACATCTTTTCCACAGCATTAACTACATCACTTTGTCCACTACAAGAACTGCCCTTTAAGGAATCAGGAGTAGCATAGTGATGTCCATTAATGCCGTCACGGTTGGCTATTCCAAGTAGATCTAAATGGTTAGTAGAAACCTGGGAGGTATTATCCTCGCAGACAATTCTTTTTCCAGTCAAAGAATCATTTCTATAGGAGATGGAGTTTTGATCAGCATCCTCCTTGTTTTGACCAGGATAGCTTCTGTAATGGGCAGACCCATGATCAGCATCTACCTCATGTTTCCCTTTACCATCCACTTCACTATCTTCTGTAAAAAGGTTGCAACCTTCGGGTGTTGAAGTGTTGTTACAAGACCCATTTGGTCCTTTCATTTTAGTCCACAATGGCAAGGGATCAATCTTAACAGCAACAATATCACCTTCCACCTACACAAAACAATCATTACATATACGTCATACAGCAATACAAGGCATTACGAAGCAATTTCAGTTATAATATCAACTATAAAAGAAACAATGCATCGAAATCTAAAATCCATGCAACTAGAAATGAAAATTACAATTGCCCAATATAAAGGAGAGAATTAATTCAATCACACATGCGCAAAAATTATGATTGCTAAACATCTTAGAGAATTACTTCAGATCCATCGTCCACATAAACCAGCACACACAAGCAACAAAAGCCTTATTTTATCAGGTGAGGTGAGGTAAACACCAAAGGGAGAATAGAGATCAACGGATATAGTCTAGGAAGGTAATTACATCAATCCACGCAAAAGGTAATATATGAAAATCAGAAAAGCTTAATGAATAGACACAAAATGTATAAGCAAATGACCCAGATAAAAGCAGTATAATATCATTAGAAAACATAAAAAGAGGCAGTTTTTCCACTAAAGATGTTGGAAATATAACAACATTCATACTTACAGCTCTATTCTGGGCTGGAATCCCACTAATGAGAACATCAGTTGGCACTCCATCAATTTTGCAGTAGGCCTACAAGACCATAGAAGATTTTAAACATCAATATGCACCGGGTAACTGCAAAGTGCATCTTAAATTACCTCCACCCCCACTGCCATAAACAAGAAACAAAAAGTAGCAACAAAACACTGAAAGATCGAAGTTAGAGAAAAACCTCAACTCGGTTGTGAGCATTGACATGAAAGAGAGCTTTAAAAACATCGCCCTTCTGCAAGCCAAGAGAAATTAACCAAATCTGATTTTCATAACAATGGTAGCCACATTAAATTGTGTGCACACATGTGAGTAAAGTAATACCACGTTACTAACCTCTAATGCTTTCTCAACAGCCTCTAATGACAAGTGTGGACTAAAATAACTTTTCTGGCCACAATTCCGAATTGGACCACAAGGGATTGAGTCCTTGTTTTTATTAATTCCCGATGACCCTCGGCAACCAGCGGGCTCAGAAAATGATTTAGAATCAACTCCTCCACCATACACAGGCACGATTCGCAATTCACCAGATGCCACTTGCTCATTGATATGCATGGGGGGCATTGATGTAAAAGTAACATTTGATGCATTGGATAATCCTTGTTCATTAGGAGAACCCACATTGACCTGCTTCAGTGAACTCACCAAGGATGTGGATGCATGAGTAGGCGTTTCAAGTTTCCCTGAATCAGGCGACATCCCCTGGGCCTCAATCACTTCAGATGCTATCATATAACAGAAAAAACACCAAGAATCACACAAGAGAAAAACTGAACACTTTCCATTTTTTTCGCATTAACCACACACAAAGAAGCCTCCTCAAACCATTTCCCCTCAATTACTGATCTAAAACTTCAAGTTTGAAAAAAACAAACAGTTGATCACCGTTGCAGGTAAACCAAACCATCATGTACATTTTACATTGAGTGAAATAATCAAAAACCATACCTAACAAAAGGAAACAGTAACAGTAATAAACATAAGACCCACAGTAAAACATCGGAACCATTGGTAAAGAACTGTGATCGGTGTTACAATCAAGAACATATAAATCGGCACTCCCTTTCTTCTTCGCTTTGACTTGTCATAAATAGGACAACACACACAATAGCAACTTCAACAGACACAGAACCATGCTCTCATAATCCACAATACCCAAAATCAACACAATAAAAAAAATTGAATTTTGTCTTCCGGGCAAGAAAGAAAAATCCCCAACACCCCCACAATAATTTAAAAAAAATAATGAAATTACAGTACCCGAAGACGAGGAAGGGTTTTGCTTGGATCGACGATTGGATCGGCGCTTCTTCTTCTTCTCCTTTTCACAGTCGTCAGACCTCTCGACCAAGGATCCTTCAACGGCGGCCCTCATAACTCTCGAAATTAAAAAGAAAAGATGGAAAAAAATCCTTTCTTGAAATAAAATAAAAGAAAAGGAATTCAGGGAAACGAAAAGGAATGAAAATTGAAGAGAGAAGACAGAAAAAGAAGAGGAAAACTAAGCTAGAAGAAGGAGGTCTTCCGTATTTTGGAAAAAAAAATATAAATGGGAAGAACCCGAGAGAAAGAGAAGGAATGAAAGAAAAGAAAGAGGAAGACGAAGAGGTGGAGTGAGAGATAGGGTTTTAAGATTTACCGAAGAAAATGAAGATTGTTATTGATTAGAAAAAGAGGGAAGAATGAAGAAGAGTAGAAGAGAAGGAGAAGGAGAAAGAGGTGGGTATGGTATGATGAGGTTGAAAACGACGTTATGATTGGTCGGCGGGGACAATGGGCGCCGACTCTCCTTTTCTTTCTCTCACACTCTTTTCTTCCCAATTCCTCTCTCTCTTCTCTCCACTTCTTTCTTTGTTTTTTCTTCTCTCTCTTCCATTACCTGCTTCCTACTCCACTTCAATATCACACTCGTGTCTTTTTTTTTTAAAAAAAATCTTTTCTTTTTGCTCACCCAATAATCCTGAGGTGGGCAATACGAAACGTTTTAATTAATGCAGGAATGTAATAGACAGCTTGGGTTAAAGTTCTTCAATCCATGAATTATTGGTTGGTTTTTTTAATTAATGGAGGAATGCTAATAGACAGCTGCTGAGAAAAGCTATTCACCAAAAATTGTTTAATTTGGTCATACCAATTTTCCTACTTTGTGTTGTTAGTTCACGATGATTTAGAGGTTTTCATTCTTTTTATATTTTTGAATATATAATGTTAGAGTAAGATGTATTCAACGATAAAGAAGGAATTAATTTTTTGTTAAATTATTATTTTTAACTTACTACTAAAATTTAAGATGTATAAATTTAGTTTTATAATAAAAAAAACATATATTTGTGATTTTTAGAACTCGTTCTCCTGTATTATTATCAATATCACAATTATTTTTATAATAAATTTGAATAGAGAATTTTAAAAGGATAATTTAATTTTTAAAGAAGTTGAAAAATTTTATGACAAAATACATTTTTTTAGATATGAAATTTAAAAAAAAAATGGGATTTCACTAGAGTAATTAGATTTTTTTATATAAAAAACTCATAATAAGCATTGTATGTATAGATATTGACATTTCAACTAAGTTAATTTCAAAATTCACTAATTATTGTTACCATATAAAAAATATTAAAGAAAACAAATAAGACCAAATAATAAAAAGCATAAGCAACCACGTCAAACCGATAAAAAAAATAAACTCTCTACACATCAAAATAAAAGGATTATAAAAAAAAACCTCCAGCCTAATATAGTCAATTAAAATATAATAATAAGCAAACTTATATTTTTTACACTTAAATTAGCCAATCAATCACCGTAAATATCACTCTTTCTAAAGATATAAGTCACTCTAAATACAGTTACACCATTTACCTTTAATTATCCAAATAATGATATTAGACAAACCAAAAGTTCGACAAAGCAAATAAGAGTCAGGCTTCTACCAAAAGTTTTTTAAAACCCTTTAATTAAGCATATCCAATAGTAAAAACAACACTCATGACTTCCTACATACAGTGCATGTTGAATACCTTATGCTTGTGTGGGTCCATTAATGGATTATTAATTTTTAAGAGTATTGGAAAATTTCTTTTTATCTAGATCTGAATTAATTACTTGTTAAAAACAACACTCATCATATTATTGTTAAACTTTTATCTCCTTTCATTGTTGATAAAAACATAAAAATTAACTTTTTAATTTTGTCAATATCTTATAAGAATTTGCATTTGTCCTTAATATGAATTTATTATAATTGTTTTAACTGTTTTATATTACATAAATCTTTTGAGAAGAACGATAACTTTATTACTTGTCAAATTTTGACGCACTTGTCATCATTGTAATTTTTGCTAATAAGTTTTTGGTGTCATTGTTCAAGATTTGTGTTTCAATATATCACAATTGTGCATTTATAATTATTTTAGATTTATTTTAATTTTATTGTTTTAGTTTTACTTTTAATTTGGTAGATAATTATTTTGTTAGACTAACTTATGGCTTTAAGTTATTGGCTACTTTTTTGTGCATGCAAGGGTCTATTTTACTAGGAGGATATTTTCTTCATATCAATATTTTCTTCATATCAATTATCTATAGATCTGGAAATTGAGAGAATTGTAGGAAGAAACTTGTTTGACGCAAGATAACAGAAAGCAGATATGGCTGAAGCAAATCAGACTCAGAATTAAAGAATGACTATATTGCTTGTGTGAGTTATAGAAAATTGAGCAGTATAGTGAGATCGAAAATAAATAAGAGAATTGTTGATATGAAACCAACTTTACTACAATTGATAAGTTCTCATTGATTTTCAGGATCAGATAATGAGAATTGTTGCCTCATTTTCGTAGTTTCGTATAGTTCTTGTCATAGAAGCTAGGGTTAGAAGCTTGTCTTATAAGCTAGGGTTTCTAGACCCAGCTTCCCATACCCTACCTAGATAGCTTCCTTGGGAAGCTAAGTAGCTCATCCTTTATTCTATAAATAAGAATGTAGACTTGATTTGTGTAATGAAATGCTGCCAAATTTTCAGCACATTGCCTCAAGTTTCACATTGAGTTTCTTCTCCTAGAAGCTAGAAGCTCTTTCTTGAAGGTTGGCTTAACCTCCTTCAAGACTTTCATCATCTACTTCACCATCAACCTCCTTGCACGCTTCCTTCTTTGCATTTCCATGGCTTCCGCATCATGAGCAGTTTCATCCACTTCTTCTATTCGGTGCTTCAAGGTTCCATCATGCTCAACTTCCATTGAAGCTTGCATAAGAAGTTAAGGCACCTAGGAGCTCCTCCATCATTTGGTATCATGAGCTTTGGTCTTCAAGAGCTAAGTTCTTGATCCTTTTCACTTTGTGTTTTGCTTTTCCGTGTTGTATACCACTGTTTTTACATGTCTTGATTGTTTTGTACCGATTAATTGTTGTGTTCTTGAGTTTAAACGGTTCAAATAGCATCAATCTTCTTGAACCTTCCAAAAATACAATATTCTAGGTGTTTTTGTGTGTACCGTAAGCTATCTTTTGTTTTGTTGAGTCTTTGTTGATTTTAATCGGTTCAAAGTGTTCAATTGTGTCCTAGCTTTTGTTTTTATGATCCATAGTATATGTCAAGTCATGTATGATCTCATATTGTCATCAAGTCCTTAGGTTTATGCTTGTAGAATAGGTTTGAGCAGTTTGC
>Ga0099824_1000252_pt1 | contig 55006 bp, 18 predicted proteins | sample SiratrowhiteBW_FD_76837 | JGI IMG/M metagenome (GOLD analysis project Ga0099824, IMG submission 76837) | Root nodule microbial communities of legume samples collected from California, USA - Siratro white BW | ecosystem: Host-associated > Plants > Roots > Nodule | place: USA: California... | reverse complement strand
TGTTTGTGCAACAATTATAAGAAATTATACAATCAATTATACATTTTATATAGAAATAAGAGTCAAACTGTGCAAATTTTGTATAGAAATAATAGAGTCAAATGGTCTAAATTTAGACCATTTATGAGTGTGTCATATTTTCTTTCTGCAAGCATCAGAATCAAAAATCAAGTAAGAAATACTTTGAAATTTGAGGATTTCATTATTTTATTAATTATTTTACAAACTATTTTTTTTACAATAAAATTATGAGAAAATAACTTTAAACATTATTTATAAATTGGATTTTAACATTATTGTGTTTTAAATTATAAATCAAATATTAATATGTTTTATATAAATAAAAACTTTTCATCAAAAGAAGATAATCAAATTTTTATGCAACTATCATAATGTTCATGTTGATATACATTATTTTATTTTAAAGATAACAATAATAACAAGTATGTACAAAATTTTTCTTAATTGATCATATTTATTTATAATTATATGTTATATTTTATTTAAATATATTGTCAAAACAGTTCAACATAATTGATCATTTTAATAACATGGTTAAATTATTTGATGATAGTCATGTAATTAATTTAAGAATTACATGATTGATCATAGGTCATGCATCATTTATCATATATGCTTATGCAAAAATTATAAGAAAATATACAATCAATTATATATATTTTTTAAAAGATGTAATTAAATGAAACAATTCAACCAATTTATGTGAGTTGTGTGAAACCTGATTAAGGAAGGATAATTTAGATAGTTTATGTGATAGTCACGTTAACTTTCTATAATTTGTGTGGTTCAACACAATCATAAAGTAAATACAAAATTAAATTAGAAATGCATATTAAAATTTGAACTTTTGATTATTGTTTAATAATAAGAAAGGATCAAGTGATTTTATTATTCTGTGTGCATTTTCTAAATGATTGAATCTCTTAATAAAAGCTTCATATCTTTTTATTCTTTAAATTTTGAAAATAAACATTTATCTTGTAAGAAAAACTATTATGTGAGTTGTTTAAACCTTCATAATTAAAAAAAATATAGAAATTGTATGACTCATTATACACTCTTTATTAAACAAAATCATATAGTCCATTTGTTACCTTTTATAAAAAAAATATATGACTTATTTATCATTCTTCGTTAAACAAAAATTCATTATTCATATGTTACTTTTTATGAAACAAAATTGTATAGTTCATCCCTTACTTTCTATTAAACAAAACCAGGTTTATCTATTACACCCTATGAAACAAAATTTATGAAACAAAACCAAGGTTTATGAAATGAAACCAGTGATCATTCCCCAGTTTTTATACAATAAAAATATATTCAAGTGCATATCTATTTAAATAAACATAATCAAATAATAAAAACATACCTAAATTTGATGATAAGGCATAATAATAAAACACTATATATAAATATAATCATATATAGTGACTTTAATATTTGTCAATTGTTTATTTGTTTTACAATAAAATTTATATAAAGAAAAACTACTTATAATACTTATATTGTACGATCAATTACACATTTTTTTCAAGTGAAACAATCCAACCAGTTAATGTGAGTCATGTGAAACCTGATCAAGAAAGGACAATTTAGATAGCTTATATGATAGTCACATTAGCTTTTTATAATTTGCGTGGTTCAACAATATCAAAAATTAAATTAAAAACGCACGTTGAAATTTGAACACTTTTGATTATTTTTTAATAAAAAGAAAGGATCAAGTAAGTTTATTATTCTGTGTGCATTTTATAGTTGATTGAATCTCTTAATAAAATTTTCATATTTTTTATTCTTTAAATTTAAAAAATAAGCATCTATTTTGTAAGATGTGAGTTGTTTAAACCTTAATACTCAGAAGAAGATATAGAAATTGTGTAGCCTATTAGTCACTTCCTATTAAACAAAATCACATAGTCCATCTGTCACTTTTCATAAATCAAAAATATCTAGCATATTTATCATTTTTCATTAAACAAAAACTTATTGTTAATATGTTAGTTCTTGTGAAACAAAACAGTGTGATCCATCCCTTATTTTCTATTAAACAAATCTGTTACTTTTTATGAAACAAAATAGTGTAGTTCATCCCCTATTCTTCCTTATGAAACAAAACCAGGGTCCAAGTTATACAACCAATTATGTATTTTGTACATACATAATAGAGTTAAACCGTCCAAATTTTGTACAGAAATAATATAAATTGTCCAACTTCATATATATTTAAAGAATTCATATATATTTAAAGAATTTATGAGAGTGTCACATTTAATATATCATATTAATATATCGTGTGGTCCATACCTTATTTTCCATTAAACAAAACCAGGTCCATTTTTTACTCTTTATGAAACAAATCTTTGTAGTCCATATGTTACTCTTCTTTATGAAACAAAACTAAACTTCATCTATTACTTTCTATGAAATAAAACCATTGATCACTCTCCTAATTTTTATACAATAAAAATGTATTCAAGTACACTAATCAAATAATAAAAATATTAAAAATATACTTAAATTTGATGATAGTGCATAATAATAAAACATTATATATAAATATAATCATATCTAATGACTTTAGTATTTGTCAATTTTTTATTGTTTTACAATAAAATTTATATAAACAAAAACTACTTATAATAGTTATACTGTACAAACAATTACACATTTTTTTTAAAATAATGTAACTAGGTGAAACAATCCAACAAGTTTATGCGAGTCATGTGAAATCTGATCAAGAAAAGAATTTAGATAGTTTATGTGATAGTCACATTAGCTTTCTATAATTTGTGTGGTTCAATAAAATCAAAAAATAAATAAAAAATTCAATTAGAAATGCGCATTGAAATTTGAACACTTTTGATTATTTTTTAATAATAAGAAAGGATCAAGTGATTTTATTATTTTGTATGCATATGATTGAATCTTTTAAGAATTTTTTTATATTTTTATATTTTTTAAATTTTAAAAATAAGCATCTATTTTGTAAGAAAAACTATCATGTGGGTTGTTTAAACCTTAATACTCAAAAGAAGATATAGAAATTGTATGGCTCATCAGTCACTCTCTATTAAACAAAATCACATAGTTCATTTGTCACTTTTCATAAATCAAAAATATCTGGCATATTTATCATTCTTCATTAAACAAAAACTCATTGTTAATTTGTTACTTATTGTGAAACAAAACAGTGTGGTCCATCCCTTATTTTTTATTAAATAAAATTGTGTCAATCTGTTACTTTTTTACGAAACAAAACCCTGTGGTCCATCCTTTATTCTTCTTTATGAAACAAAATCATGGTCCAAGTTATACAACCAATTAATATACAAAAACAATAGAGTTAAACAGTCCAAATTTTGTACATAAATAATATAAACTGTCTAAATTCATATGAATTTAAAGAATTTATGAGAGTGTCACATTTAATATATCATATGGTCCATATCCTATTTTCCGTTAAACAAAATCAGGTTCATCTGTTACTCTTTAAGAAACAAATCCTTGTGGTTCATCTGTTACTCTTCTTTATGAAATGAAACTAAACTCCATCTCTAACTTTTTATGAAACAAAACCCTGTGGTCCATCCCTTATTCTTCTTTATGAAACAAAACCAGGGTCCAAGTTAAACAGCCAATTATGCATTTTGTACAGCAATAGTATAGTTAAATCGTCCAAATTTTGTACAGAAATAATATAAACTGTCCAAATTCATATAAATTTAAGGAATTTATGAGAGTGTCACATTTAATATATCGTGTGGTCCACACCCTATTTTCCATTAAACAAGATCAGGTTCATCTGTTACTCTTTATGAAACAAGTCCTTGTGGTTCATCTGTTACTCTTCTTTATGAAATGAAACTAAACTCCATCTCTAACTTTTTATGAAACAAAACCCTGTGGTCCATCCCTTATTCTTCTTTATGAAACAAAAACAGGGTCCAAGTTAAATAGCCAATTATGCATTTTGTACAGCAATAATAGGGTTAAACCGTCCAAATTTTGTACAGAAATAATATAAACTGTCCAAATTCATATGAATTTAAAGAATTTATGAGAGTGTCACATTTAATATATCATATTTAATATATGGTGTGGTCCATACCCTATTTTTCATTAAACAAAACCAGGTCCATCTGTTACTCTTTATGAAACAAATCCTTAACAAATCCTTGTGGTTCATTTGTTACTCTTCTTTATGAAATGAAACTAAACTCCATCTGTTACTTTTTATGAAACAAAACCATGTGGTCCATCCCTTATTCTTCTTTATGAAACAAAACCAGAGTCCAAGTTATACAACCAATTATGCATTTTGTACAGAAATAATATAAACTGTCCAAATTCATATGAATTTAAAAAATTTATGAGAGTGTCACATTTAATATATTGTGTGGTCCATACACTATTTTCCATTAATCAAAATCAGGTCCATTTGTTTTGTAAGAAAAACTATCATGTGGGTTGTTTAAACCTTAATACTCAAAAGAAGATATAGAAATTGTGTGGCTCATCAGTCACTCTCTATTAAATAAAATCACATAGTCCATTTGTCACTTTTCATAATCAGAAATATCTGGCATATTTATCATTCTTCATTAAACAAAAACTCATTGTTAATCTATTACTTCTTGTGAAACAAAGAAGTGTGGTCTATCTCTTATTTTCTATTAAACAAAATTGCGTCCATCTATTAATTCCTATGAAACAAAATCCTGTGGTCCATTGGTTATTCTTCTTTATGAAACAAAACCAAGGTCCATCTATTATTCTCTTTAAAATAAAACCAGTGATCACTTTCCATGATATTTAATGTATCATATTTTACTTAAATATATTGTCAAAACTAGTTACATAACTGATATTTTAATGACATGGTTAATTGTTTGAACATAGTGTTAGAAATATACTCAAGAGTTACATGCGTATTTATTATGTAAGTTTGTGCAACAAATATAAGAAGTTATATAACAATTTATGCATTTTGTACAGAAATAATAGAGTCAAACTGTCCAAATTTTGTACATAAATAATAGAATGGAACTGTCCAAATTCATATGAATTTAGAGAATTTATGAGAGTGTCACATTTAAAATATCATATTTAATATATGGTATGGTCCATCCCCTATTTTCCATCAAACAAAACCAGGTCCATGTGTAACTCTTTATAAAACAAATCCTTGTGGTTCATCTGTTATTCTTCTTCTTTATAAAACAAAACCAAACTCCGTCTGTTACTTTCTATAAAATAAAATTACTGATCACTCCCTCAGTTTTTATATAATTATATATAATATAATTATATCTAATGACTTTAGTATTTGCCAACTGTTTATTTGTTTTACAATAAAATTTATATAAAAAAATTACTTATAATAGTTATAGTGTACAATCAATTTCACATTTTTTTTTGTAAGAAATGTAACTAAGTGAAACAATCCAACCAATTTATGTGAGTCATGTGAAACCTGATCAAGACAGGACAATTTAGATAGTTTATGTGATAGTCACATTAGCTTTCTATAATTTGTATGGTTCAACAGAATTAGAAAATAAATAGAAAATTAAATTAGAAACGCAAATTGAAATTTTAACACTTTTAATTATTTTTTAATAATAAGAAAGGATAAAGTGGTTTTATTATTATGTGTGCATTTTCTAGATGATTGAAACTCTTAATCAAATTTTCATATTTTTTTATTTTTTAGATTTTGAAAATAAACATCTATTTTGTAAGAAAAATTATAATGTGAGTTGTTTAAACCTTAATAATTAAAAGAAGATACAAATATTGTATGCCCATTAGCCAATCTCTATTAATCAAAATTACATTGTTCATCTGTCACTTTTATAAAACAAAAATATCTGACATATTTATTATTTTTCATTAAACAAAAACTTATTTAATCTCTTACTCTTTAGAAAACAAAACAGTGTGGTCCCTTAGTTTCTATTGAACAAAAACAGATCTATCTGTTACTTTTTATGAAACAAAATAGTGTAGTTCATCCTTTATTTTTCTTTATGAAACAAAATCAAGATCTATATGTTACTCTCTGTAAGCCATCACTTTATCAGTTTTTATATAATAAAAAATAGATTCAAGTGCATATCTATTTAAATAAACATAATCAAATAATAAAAGCATACCTAAATTTGATGATAATGCATAACATTAAAACACTATATATAAATACAATCATATCTAATGACTTGTATTTACCAACTGTTTATTTGTTTTACAATAAAATTTATATAAAGAAAAATTACTTTTAATAGTTATTTTGTGACCCATTAATCTCTTTTCATGAAGCATTCAAAATTTAAACAAATGATATTTTCATTATTAAGTTTCTATTAAATAATATGATAGTATGATTTATTAATCATTTTAAATCTATATTTATTTGAATGAATTGGATCAAATAAAAAATATTCCTAATTTTAAATTTTTATTAATTCGTATAAATAAAATGCTATATAACCAGATTTAATAACTTCATTTATGATGTTGCTCACTATTTATCTGTTGTACAACTAATTTAAATACAAAGAATAAATTTAAATATTATTTATTGTGTGAGTTAAGAAAATAATTTAGATATTAATATGTTTTATGTAAAATAAATAATTAAATAATAAAAAATATTTACAAGGTTAATTTAGTAAAAGTATTTATCAGCAGAAGTTAGTACCATTTTATATCATTTGGGATGAAATATTTGTTTCACAATTTAAATATTAATAATATTGATAACAATTTAAAAAATAATTTTCATGTTAATTAATCTTACATGACCTTTTCCTAGTACTTTTAATTCAACATTTCGTTTGAAAAATATTCTCGTCAACTTCACAAAGGCATTGTTACTCACTCACAGGGACAGGCAGTTTCTGATGGAAACATTAAGGTTAACAGGTATGTATGATCTTCTGCTGCAATATGTGAATGAAATGCGCTCCTTATAATCAAACCAGTTTTGGTTGATTTCTATTTTTGAAAACATGTTTTTAGTTAACTAGGCTGCCCTGTCAATTGGTGGAGGCTGTAGGAGAGTGTGAAATTGTTTGACAAAATGGTTTCTAAAACTAAATAAGTTTGAGAAGAGAAACAAACAGATCCTAGGTGAAAAGGTTGTTTTCATTCATTTATTGTGCTGAGTAAAGCAGTGACATGTGCTTTGAAATGTGTATAATATATCAGCAATGTATTATTGTGGTGTAGGTATGCTCAGCAAACCGATGCAGGTCAGTTAACCAGAAGTCTTCTGCTTGAACCTCGTGCAACTGTAAATGTTAAACCGAATCTCCAAATTGTGGCGGATGATGTCAAGTGCTCTCACGGGGCTGCAATAAGTGATCTGGAAGAAAGTCAGCTCTTGTATTTCCAGGCGCGTGGCATCGACCAAAACACTTCTAGAAGAGTTCTGATTTTTGCTTTTGGAGGAGAGGTAATAGATAAGTGTCTTGCAAGTAAGAAGCCAGATTAAAAATTTGTTGGATCCATCTTCTAATTGACCATCATATTAGGCGTTTGCTAAATGTAAGCATCTTAAGTTATCCGGTGAAATGACAAATTGAAATCAAAGTGAAATTCTTTTCATCAGAATTCATTTCTTCGACAACATTGAAAGCATATATGCGATTACCATAAATGAAACCATGTAACTGGGTTAAAAAATGTCATATATGGCTTGCCAAAAAATGAGTGTCTTGCAAGTAAAGGTTTACACGCCCCAATATTGGATGGATCAATAATGCATTAGTAATCTTTAACCCAAAAAGAAAAGTATGCTAAAGATTCAAACTGAACTCTGGCGTTACTAATTGAAAGACAATTAGTGTTCGTTTGTGCTCATTGTTTGTGATTTATTTGGTAGAGGTGGATAAGAGGCATAATTTATTTTTGTTTGGTTGATTGAATAACAATATTTCTCTATGCACGTCTTTAATTTGTATTAAATCAATCGAATTATACAACTCTTTAAAATGCCTTCTTTTTTTTCATATGATTTTACTAAACATTCAATTTTATTTCTTTCTTCTCTATTCCTATCCTCTGTATTGCTCTTCTTACAACCAAACAGGATAGTTTTCGGCAGGGAATATTTCATTCTACAACTTATAAGCAATGATTTAGATTGAGCCTGTAATTCGGAATCATGTTAATCCGCAACGGTTGAAATCAACCTTGAATTACATATTTTCTTCTCTGACTAGTGACTGCTCTAAGCTCAGTCAGTACATTTGTATCCCCACCAATATACACCCACATCTCTTGGCTCGAACCAGAGAAAGAAAAGGAGGAAAGGAAAAAAAGAAAAAGAATGGAAAGGGCCTTCGCTACTAAAAATTTCTATCATTTTTTTTTTTATCTCTATAAAGCTAGACAATAGATGGGAAAAGAAATAGACTGCGATGACGGAACGAAAAAAGAACAGTTTAAAAAAAGGCTTTACATGGTTCTTTCTCTTAAGAGACTTCCCAAAACCGGTCCACAATGCCCATTCCTAAGCTCATTTTAAACTGCATCTCGCATCTCCCAATTCTGAATGGAGCTATACCGGCGGCTTTTTGCCACTAACATGTACGGTTCTTCTATTCACAACTAATGCTGCAAGACGAGAATGAACATCGAAAAATGGGTCGACTTTGAAATTTAGACACAGGCTTAGAGGCAGCCTCAGATAGGATCACATGTATACAGCCAACTGGAGTGAGCAAGGTCTCACGGATACTTCCCTGACGATTTCCAGATTCTTCCTTCAAGTGATATCACCATAACAGTCACATCATCATGATACTTCCTCCGATCTCCTTGAGGGATATCCAGCAACTCATGGAAATCCATTCCTGCAACAATTGAGATTAAAATCACCACTCTAAATCTGTAAATAGTAGTTGACAAGTCCAGTCATTTGAGCAAAAAGTTAATTCCAATATTACATTAATAATTTTCCTTTTCTATCTTATTTTCTTGTCTTAACTAACTTAACCCCCAACCCAGGCTGGGGTTGTAAAATACAAATTGACCACTGGCATCAAACCTTTTCTCTACTAGAACCAACCAATTCTATGCACACAGACATACAACCCTCCAGGATCTGTCCTTAAGAGGGATAATATAGATATAAAATAAAAATGTGAATATGTAAAGTCAGATAACTTCTAAAGAATAAAAAATTGTAAAGTAGCTGCACACTGCTCACAAACAAGTACAGCAGTGTCCCAGAAAGTCAAGATGTTAAGCACATTGTGATAGCATCACCCAATGAATAACGCAATACTACTAAGGCAACACATTGATTTTCAGAAAGAAAACGGGCTCAAAAATAGGATGCGGAACAGCGGTTAAAGACAAAAGAAAACCATACATTAAAACCCAGTGAAAATAAATATTTCATCAATATCAAAAGGAAGAAGAGTCACATCACAGATGTAATGACTGGATTTGGCCATAAATGTAGTATATGTATAAAAAGGAAGAAGAGTCAACCAATAAAAAAGTTTGACTAAATTGCTATTTCAGTCCGCTATTAATTCTTGATATGTAGTTTTTGTCCTCTTAATCAATTAAATTATTTCTTTAAGATACCTTAAATAAGGGAACCAACCAAAACCACACAGTACAAATTAAAAGGGGACCAAAATTACAATTTAGCCAAGAAGTTTTAATGTTCGACTATTTTTTAGCTAACATTGAGAGAAGAGAATGCTTTTAATAATTATATAATGAAATATCAATTCAAATTTATAAATTAATTGTCAATTCCTCCATTTCTGTCGTAAAAGAAATTGAACATGTTCACATGACCATATGCAAAGATATCAGAAAGATTCATGTGAGAAGATCTTTTTACCAGCCTTTTTGGCAGCACGTAGGAGCAGCTCCTCTATTAAATGCTGGGCAGGATCTCCTTCCGGAAACCTTTCCATGAAGCTATGGACCTGAGAAACCACTTCTTGATTGCTTAGATATTGATACAAACCATCAGATGAGAGGATCAAGAACTGATCTCTAGGGCATAATCTATGATGACGTAATGCAGGGCAGCACGATATATATGGAGCAGTGCCAATATAGTCATTCCGAAACATTTCTAGCACCACATCATTCCACTTTGGCTGCAGAAACATGGAAATTATCCAGTCAGCATACATTTTCTTATAATATTTAAGAAGTCTAAGCATTGCTCCCTTGAACAAGAGGGATGATAAACAAGCAGGATGCCATTTTGCGTGAATGAGAATGGCATGTGCAGCAGTGCCATAGGCACTACAAATAGCCAGGTAGCACGAAATGAAATGTCTCTCCATAGCCAGAAGGAAGTTTGGCTTACTCTAAGACCAAGTCTTAAAGAAAGGATGACCCAACCACACATCTAAACACCAATCACAAAAACTGAATACACATAAAAGCTGTGTACTAGTTCTCTAAGTCCAAAATTAAAATAAAATGTAAATATTTGCTGCAGATTATTCAAAATAATTTAAATTTCAAGTAAGCTTTTCTTGTTGACATTAAGTTTCCTATTCTATGTTTTTATAGAGACCCAATACGAATACGTCATAAATAGATTATACAGTGCCTAAAAATGACAAGAATGAAATATTAGTACAAGAAAGTATTGAAATATTAAAAAGCACCATACCTGTTTCAAAAATCCAGCACCAAAAGCTCTAGTAACCTTGAGACGACCTTTCACTCTATCATTTACAATACAATGGCTATCATCAGGATGCTCATTCTTAATTCTAATAACTTCCTGCAAAACATTAAGCTTCAATTTTCAGACATGCAATACGAATTGATCAGAACACGACTGAAGGAAAGGAAATAAAACTAATAGAGGCGGATCTTCTATAATTAAGGACACTGCAAATAAGCACAAAGTAAAAATCTAAATTCAACATGACACGCACATGACTCATCAATGAAAGCTACAAGGTCAAAAACAACATGCAGCTTGACAAAAAAAATAGAATGCTGAATTTAGATTAAATCTTCTAGAGACAATCTCATCGCTGATCTTTGGGATATGCTAATACAAGTAGACACAAACAAGCAAGCACACACATCACATCACATGAGGAGAGGAGTAGTAAAACTTCAAGGGAAAATGCAGCATCATTAGCAATATATGAATAGAAGTATGATATTCCAGAAAGCTACCAGAGGAATACAGAATTGAATGACACTGAATTAACCATGAAATCTTGCATGCATGTGTCAGAATGTAGAAAATATTTCATCAGAGGAAGGATAAATAATGAGTATAGGAAAGAAAAAAACAAAATGTATTGTAATTTGACAGTCTGAATGGAAACAGGGAGTGTGGTCCAATTACAAACTTGCCTCTTCAATGCTGGTGCTGTGATCAGTGGACAGCTGCAATGCAACCAACCTCCATTCCCGGGCAGTACCCTCATTCCCTAACACGACACCACCTTCGCCTGGAGCCGACGACACCTCTTCTATGCTCTCCCCGCTTGACCCAATGACTGCACCACTCCCCGTTTCCTTGCAAGAAGCATGAACCTCCTCACACTCATACTGTGCCACAATGGCGCGGCTATCCCCCACGTTCATAACATAAACATCCTCATCCCTCATCAACACAGCCAACAGACACGACCCCATCAGAGCAAGCTCCGGGTTGCTATCAATCAGCTTATCCGCCATATCCAGATAAGCAAGCTCAGTTATCTCAAGCGCCCTAGACAACGCCCTCAAAACCAACTCATGATCCACAGGCCCCACTTTCCGCTTCCTCCCACCGTGACCCTTCTCCTCCTCCTCCTCCTCTCCCATTGTTGGATTTTCCACCTGAACCTTCTCTTTCTCCGCCCCCACGCCCAAGCTCCAGGGCAACAACCCCCTCCCATGACCCTCCTTATGCCTCGACAACCCATGCTTCAACTTAGACAAAATCAACCACCGTTTACTACCTCCCGAACCCTCCTTGCTAGCACTGAGCGCATCATCAACCGAAAACGCAAACCTATCAGACCCAGAAAGATCGAGCCCGTTCTCCGCATCATCCTCCTCAGCCAGAAACTCCCACAACCTTCTCCTCCTGCTCTCAGACCCCTCCGCTTGAAACGCCACTCTCTTAACCGATCCCCGGAGAGAATTAGAGTCTTCCTCCTCCTCCACCTCCACCTCATTCCGGGGTTCAGCTTCATTATCCTCCACCTCAGGTGCAGGGTTAGTTCCCTGCACATGCGACTGCGGCTCGTCAGCTTCCCAAAACAAACCCTGGAGCTCTTTGTGGAGGGCACGGTAAAGATTACCCATGAGAAACTCCGGCGCATCAGGGCCATTGAAACCATCGTATATCCCCACGAACAACCAACCCTGCTCTTCCGATACAACCACATGCACACGATCCTCCCCCGCTTTTCCCAGCGCCCACTGCACATTGTCCTCGTTCTCCATCTCGCTCGCCGCTTCCGTCTTCCCCTTCCTTCCCACCGGCACCACCCAAGGCCGCTTCTTCTCGGAAAGACTCCGCTGGAAGGCTTTCTTCAACCCAGCAATGCTCTTCTTCCGCTTCTTCTTCACGGACACTCCACTCCCGAGAGGAGCAGAGAAAGGCACTCCCCCGGAGCTCGAAACGGCGTCGTCAAGGGGCCCCGAGAGCGCGCCGCTCTCAATTGGCCCCGAGAGAAAGAACGCCCTCCGCTCTCTCTCCGAGTGGAGAGTCTCCCCTCCCCTCGGCGCGGGCTGGAGAGGGAGAGCGCTGAAGGACGCTGTTCCTCGGAAGCCATTGACGGTGGTGTCGTCGTCCTCGGCCTGCAGCACGGCTTTGGGCACGGAGCTGTTGGCGCTGACGGAGGCGCCGGAAATGGCCTTGAATGCGGTTTCGGGGAAATCGGAGCGGTGAGTGGGCGAGTAGCGGAGCGAGTTGGAGGGCGAGAGCATGCGATCGGAATGGGAGGGCGAGAGAAAGCGCGCGGAGGATCTCACGTAGCAGAAAGAGTGGCCTAGGGTTTCGTCCAATGGCTCTGTCTCCGCAAAAACCAAGTGGCTCTGGTTATGGTTATGGCCATGAGCATGAGCATGGGTATTGGCATGGCCATGGTCATGATTTGAAGAGTCTTTGAAGCAAGAAAAGAGATTGCAGAGTCCATTGCTTGCCATGACATTTGAGTTCAGGCAACTTCACTCACTGCTAATTCACCTTCTCTCCCTCTCTCAGACAATAAAATAAATTCAAAAGGAAGAGAGAAAGAAAGAAGAAGTAAGTCAGAAGCAGCAAGCCAAAACAAAACAAACTCACTCTTCCTCACTCCCTCACTCACTTACAAACACCACACTTAAATAATAATAATATTATATCTTTTTTGCGGGTTTTTTTTTTTTTCAAATCAAAATATTTGTTGTCTTCTGTGCCCTTTGTTGGCACTGTCCGAGTTTGACGGTTATGTGAGCTGGCATCACCGCAATTACTCTTCTTCCAGTTTTCCCATTTTTCAAACACACCTCACCCTTCATAAATACTTTTATCCCATATTTATTTCTTTTTCTCTTATTAATTAATCTTAACTCAGAACATTAATTTCACTTTTAATTATTTTTCATGCATTTAAACTTTTCCAATACCACACCCTTCAAATTCTTCCTTCCTTTTGCAATACCACATCCTTCAAAACCATGGTATCATCATTTTTTAAATATTATTTTTTAATTGATCACTGTAATTCTTCCATTTACCCCCTGCGATTATTAAAAATATTTTGGATGATAAAAATATTTTCTGGTTTATTCAGTGGACATATACGCGGTTTAAGAAACTTTATTTTAAAACAAGTATTTGTCCTTTGACATTTTTTAGGACTGTCAGAGCAGAATAAAGTGTGCAATATTGTATAAAGAAAAAGAAGAAAAACAAAAGGTATTTATAAAGCTCGATATAATTAATAAGAATAGTAAATGTCCATGGTCTTTGTTGACTTTTTTAAATCGGATTTCTCAGGAAATAGATTAAGCCATATAATGTCGTCAGTAACATGCATGGTGTCTAAATTTCAAAAATAATTATTCACCGAATTTTCCAGTTTTTTACAATAAGGTTGTAATTTTGTGGCTGGGATTCAGGCCATTTTCTAAAATTTGGAAAGAAAAAATATATATAAAAGTGCAGTTGCCCTGGAATAAACGTTTAAATTAAATCAAATAAAAAAATTTAAGAATATAATGAATTAGATAACTTTGCAAATCGAAAGAAATTAATACATTTATCTATAACTAGTTTTAAGATAAAAACTATTTGAGATACTTTAATTAGTATATAATGAACACACTTTATGTTTCAAATCTATTTTTTATATTTATTAATTTATATATATGTTGGGAGAGATTTAGGATTTGCAACTATTAAAAAAATGAAATATTTGAACTTATAAGTATAATTATGGTATTTTTTTTATCTACCAAACTTATATAATCAGGAAGGTCTCTTTTACATAAATAATTAACTTTTTTATATATTTAGAATTTTAGTTAAAAAGTGAACCAGAAAAAAGCAAAGTAAAAAATGTGTTAAAAAAATATGGAAAAAAAGTATATTTATTTGAATTAGATGAAAAAAAAAATAAAAGAATTTAGATGTATGTCATCTAAAACAATATAAAATATAAGGTATCAAATTTTTATGCAACTATAATGTTCATGTTGTTATATAGATTATTTAAACAAGATAATATGTGTTCAAAATGGTTATAAATATTGTATTTATTCATAATTGATTATGTTTATTGTTTTACTTGAATATATTATCAAAATTGCTTGCATATGGTTAATCATTTGGATGATATAGTTAATTATTTGAGCATAGTGATTTATTTAGATTTAAGACTTATATGATATTTATAGGTTATAATTATGCATGTCTATATAACAAATATGATAATCAATTATACATATTGTAAAAAGGTAATTAAGTCAAATGGTCCAATTCATGGGTGAGGCATGTGCAAGGTGGGTGAGTATAAACAATTTAGAGATAATGTTACGTTAGCTAGTTTGTGTGGTTTATGGGAGTCAGAAATTAAATTAAAAACGCATATTGAAATTTGAACATTTTATTACTTTATAATAATAATAATAAAAGACTAAATGATCTCATTAATCATTTTACAAACTATTTATTTTTTTTACATTAAAATTATGAGGAGATAACTTTAAACGTTCATATAATTTGAATTTCTAACATTATTCAGTGCGTTAAAACTATAATTTATTAATATAGTTTATCACTTTTTATGAAACGAAAACGTATGGTTCATCTATCACTTTTTATTGAAACCATGGTGTATGGTCCATCCATTACATTCATGAAATAAAATGATGTAGTCCATTAGTTAATTTCTATGAAACAAAATCGTGATGATCGTGTAATCCATCAGTCACTTCTCATAAAATATAACCACGCGATTCATCCGTTACCTTTTCATTTATCAAACTTATATGAATGTATGTCTCATTTGTATAAATAACTAGCATTTTTTTGTATTTTGAACTTAAGATAGAAAGTGAAAGAGTAAAAAAAACAAAAGAATGTAAAAGTATTTAGATATCATACATTTGAAATAATATAAATAAGAAAGTAATGAAATTTATATATATGACTTATATTTTACTTGAATATATAATTGATCATGATTAATTACTTGAATATAATGATGTAATTATATTTAAGAGTTATATGATTGATTACACGCCACACATAATTCACTATATATGTTCAACAAATATAAGAAAATACACAAATAATTATACATTTTATATGAAAGGTAATTGAGTTCAAGGTTCAATTCATATGAGACTTAAAAATAATATAGACCATTTATGAGATAGTCATATCAGTTTTCAGTAATTTGTGTGGTTCAACAAAATTAAAAATAAAATTATAAATGTGTATTAAAATTTGAACCTTTCATTATTTTGTAACAATAAAAAATTTATTTCATTAATTATTTTACAGACTATTTATTTTTTATTAAAAAATTATGAGAAAATAAATTTAAACACTACTTGTAATTTGGATTTCTAAGATTACTATATGTGTTAAACCTATAATTCAAACATTAATATAATTCATATAAAAAGTTTGTGTTTTCTAGATTATTAAAACTTTTAGTAACAATTTCACACTTTTTTTTTCTTTTTACACTTGGAAAACAAATATTTATTTTGTACGAAAAAACTATCATGTAAATTCTTAAATTTTTGTAATTAAAAAAAATACAAAACTATGTGGTCCATTAGTCACTTCCATAAAAAAAATCATGTGATCTATTTGTTATTCTCCATAAAACAAAATTATCTGATTCATCCATCACTTCTCATTAAACAACAAAAACACCTGGTTTATCAATCACTTTCTATGAAACTAAACAGTGGGCGGCAACATTATTTATTATAAAATAAAACCATGTGCTTTATCTGTTACTTTTTTTATTTTTTCAGTTAAACAACTTATTTTTGAACTTTAGATAGGAACTGAAAAAGAAAAAAAAATAAAAGCATGTGATAAAAATTAGGATAAGAGGTGGATTTATTTGAATTAGATTAAAAAGGGTGAAAATAAGGTAAATTATTCATATATAAGTCATTTAAAATAAAAAAAAAGGTAATATATATATATATATATATATCATATTTTACTAAATATATTGTCAAAACTAGTCACATAACTGATCATTTTGTGATTTTGATGACATGGTTAATTGCTTGAACATAGTGATGTAAATATATTTAAGAGTTACATGATTGATCGCAGATTATGCATAATCTATTATGTATGTGTGTGTAACAAATATAAAAAGTTATACAATCAATTATACATTTTGTATAGAAATAATATAGTAAAAGTATCCAAATTTTGTATAAAAATAATAGAGTCAAAATGTCTAATACGATAGGGTCACATTTACTTTATATAATTTGTGTGGTACATCAAAATTAGAAATAAAGCCAGAAACACGTTGAAATTTAAGGATTTCATTATTTTATAATAATAAAAAAGTCAAAATTATTTTATTAATGATTTTACAAACTATTTATTTTTTACAATAAAATTATGAGAAAAAACTTTAAACATTACTTATAATTTGGATTATAACATTAGTGTGTTAAAACAATAAAACAAATATTAATATATTTTATATAAATAAACACTTTTCATAAAAAAAAAAAAACATGTGATACTTCCTATGAAACTAAACAGTGTGATCCATTTATTACTTTTCATGTAACAAAACTATGTATCTCATTAATCACTTTTTATGAAATAAAATCATATATTTCATAGGTTACTTCTACATCTAGCAAACTTTAATCAGTTCAGGTCTCCCTTTTATAAATAATTAGTATTTATTTATGTGTTTTGAGCTTTATAAGAAGTGGAAGAGAAAATAAAATAATAAAATAAACATCTATTTTGTAAGAAAAACTATCATGTCAGTTGTTTAAACCTTAATAATTAAAATAAGATAAAGAATTTATATGACCCATTAGTTACTCTCTATTAAATAAAATCACATAGTTCATCTGTCACTTTTCATACAATAAAAATATCAGACTCATTTATTATTCTTTATTAAGCAAAAATTCATTATTTACTTCTTATTATAACTATGTGGTCCATCATTTACTTTCTATTAAACAAAATCATGTCCATCTATTACTTCCTATAAAACAAAATCCTGTGGTCCATCCGTTACTCTTTTTATAAAACAAAACCAGAGTCTATCTGTTATTCTTTATGAAATGAAACCAGTTATCCCACCCCCAGTTTTTATACAATAAAAGTATATTCAAGTGCATACCCATTTAAATAAACATAATCAAATAATAAAAACATACCTAAATTTGATGTTAGTGCATAACAATAAAACACTATATATAAATATAATTATATCTAATGACTTTAGTATTTGCCAACTGTTTATTTGTTTATAATAAAATTTATATAAATAAAAATTACTTATAATAGTTATAATGTACAATTAATTACACATTTTTTTTAAAATGTAACTAAGTGAAATAATCCAACCAGTTTATGTGAGTCATGTGAAACCTGATCAAAGGAAGGACAATTTAGATAATTTATGTAATAATCACATTAACTTTATATAATTTGTGTTGTTCAATAGAATCAAAAAATAAATAAAAAATTAAATTAGAAACACATATTGAAATTTTAACTTTTGATTATTTTTTAATAATAAGAAGGATCAACTGATTTTATTATTTTGTGCGCATTTTTTAGATGACTGAATCTCTTAATAAAAATTTCAAATCCTTTTATTCTTTAGATTTTGAAAATAAACATCTATTTGGTAAGAAAAACTATCATGTGAGTTGTTTAAAGCTTTTAATAATTACAAAGAAGATACAGAAATTGTGTAGCCCATTAGCCACTCTCTATTAAACAAAATCACATAGTCTATCTATCACTTTTCATAAAACAAAAATATCTGGCTCATTTATCATTCTTCATTAAGCAAAAATTGATTATTCATTTGTTACTTCTTATGAAATAAAACTGTTACTTCTTATGAAATAAAACTTGCGTGGTCCATCCTTTAATTTATGTTAAACAAAACCAGGTCCATCTATTATTTTCTATGAAACAAAACCCTGTGGTCCAACGGTTACTCTTTTTTATGAAACAAAACATATCAAATGAAACCAGTGATCACTCTCCCAGTTTTCATACAATAAAAATATATTCAAGTGCATATCTAATTAAATGAACATAATCAAATAATAAAAACATACTAATTTAATAATAGTGCATAACAATAAAACACTATATATAAATATAATCATATCTAATGACTTTAGTTTTTGCCAACTTTAATTTGTTTTACAATAAAATTTATATAAAGAAAAATTACTTATAATAGTTATAGTGTACAATTAATTACACATTTTCTTTTGTACAAAATATAACTAAGTGAAATAATCCAACTAGTTTATGTGAGTCATGTGAAACCTAATCAAGGACAATTTAGATAGTTTATGTAATAGTCACATTAACTTTCTATAATTTGTGTTGTTCAATAGAATCTGAAAATAAATAAAAATTAAATTAGAAACACATATTGAAATTTGAATTTTTGATTATTTTTTAATAATAAGAAAGGATCAAGTGATTTTATTATTCTGTGTGCATTTTCTAGATGATTGATTCTCTTAATAAAAATTTCAAATCCTTTTATTCTTTAGATTTTGAAAATAAACATCTATTTTGTAAGAAAAACTATCATGTGAATTGTTTAAACCTTAAAAATTAAAAGAAGATACAGAAATTATATGGCCATTAGTCACTCCTTATTAAGCAAAATCACATAGTCCATCTGTCACTTTTCATAAAACAAAAATATCTGATTCATTTATCATTCTCCGTTAAGCAAAAACTGTGTGATCCATCCTTTACTTTCTATTAAACAAAATCAGATCCATTTATTACTCCCTATGAAACAAAATCCTGTGGTCCATCCCTTACTCTTTTTATGAAACAAAACCAAGGTCCATCTATTATTCTTTATGAAATAAAACCAGTGATCACTCCTCCATTTTTTATACAATAAAAATATATTCAAGTGTATATCTATTTAAATGAATATAATCAAATAATAAAAACATACATAAATTTGATGATAATGCGTAACAATAAAACACTATGTATAAATATAATCATATCTAATGACTTTAGTATTTGCCAACTGTTTATTTGTTTTACAATAAAATTTATAAAAAAAATGTACTTATAATAGTTATAATGTAAAATTAATTACACATTTTTTTTTTGTAAAAAATGTAATTAAGTGAAATAATCCAACCAATTTATGTGGGTCATGTAAAACCTGATCAAGAAAGGACAATTTAGATAGTTTAGGTAATAGTCAAGTTAACTTTCTACAATTTGTGTGGTTCAACAAAATCAGGAAATAAATAAAAATTAAATTAGAAACGCATATTGAAATTTGAACTTTTGATTATTTTTTAATTATAAAAATCAAGTGATTTTATTATTCTGTGTGTATTTTCTAGATGAATGAATCTCTTAATAAAAAATTCAAATCCTTTTATTCTTTAGATTTTGAAAATAAACATATATTTTGTAAGAAAAACTATAATGTGAGTTGTTTAAACCTTAATAATTAAAAGAAGATACAAAAGTTGTGTGGCCATTAGCTAGTCTCTATTAATCAAAATCACATTGTCCATCTGTCACTTTTTATAAAACAAAAATATCTGGCATATTTATTATTCTTCATTAAACAAAAACTTATTGTAAATCTCTTACTTCTTACCAAACAAAACAATGTGGTCCATCACTTAGTTTTTATTAAACAAAATCAGATTCAATCTGTTACTCTTTATGAAACAAAACAGTGTGGTCCATCACTTAGTTTCTATTAAACAAAACCAGATCCATGTGTTACTCCTTATGAAACAAAACAGTGTGGTCCATCCGTTATTCTTCTCTATAAAACAAAACCAGGGTCCATCTGTTACTCTCTGTAACACCATCACTTTATCAGTTTTATACAATAAAAAATATATTCAAGTGCATATCTATTTAAATAAACATAATCAAATAATAAAAGCATACATAAATTTAAATTTGATGATAATACATAACAATAAAACACATATAAATGTAATCATATCTAATGACTTTAGTATTTTCCAACTATTTATTTGTTTTACAATAAAATTTGTATAAAGAAAAATTACTTATAATAGTTATAGAGTACAATCAACTACTCATTTTTTTTGTAAAAAATTAACTAAGTGAAACAATCCGACCAATCTATGTGAGTCATTGATCAAAAAAAGACAATTTAGATATTTTATGTGATAGTCACATTAGCTTTCTATAATTTATGTGGTTCAACAGAATAAAAAATAAATAAAAATTAAATTAAGAACACACATTGAAATTTGAACTTTTGATTATTTTATAAGAATAAGAAAGGATCAAGTGATTTTATTATTTTGTGTGCATTTTCTAGATGATTGAATCTCTTAATAAAAGTTTCATATCTTTTTATTCTTTAGATTTTGAAAATAAACATCTATTTTGTAAGAAAAACTATCATGTAAATTGCTTAAACCTTCTTAATAATTAAAAGAAGATAAAAAAATTGTGTGGCCCATTAGTCACTCTCTATTAAATAAAATCACATTGTCTATCTGTCACTTTTTATAAAACAAAAATATCTGACTTATTTATCATTTTTTATTAAACAAAAACTCATTGTTTATATGTTACTTGTTATTAAACAAAAACTGTGTGGTCCATCTCTTACTTCTGGTTAAACAAAACCATGTCGATGTGTTACCCCCTATGAAACAAAATGGTGTGGTTCATCTGTCACTCTTCTTTATGAAACAAAACCAGAGTCCATATGTTATTCTCTATGAAACAAAATCAGTGATCACTCCCCTAGTTTTTATACAATAAAAATATATTCAAGTGTATATATATATATATATATATATTTAAATGAACATAATCAAATAATAAAAACATACCAAAATTTGATGATAGTGTATAACAATAAAACACTATATATAAATATAATCATATCTAATGATTTTAGTATCTAACAATTGTTTATTTGTTTTACAATAAAACTTATATACATAAATTACTTATAATAAATAGTGTATAATCAACTATACATTTTTTTTAAATGTAACTAAAAGGAAGGACAATTTAGATAGTTTATGTGATAGTCACATTAGCTTTTTATAATTTGTACGGTTCAATAGAATCAGAAAATAAATAGGAAAATTAAATTAAAAACACACATAGAAATTTAAACTTTTGATTATTTTTTAATAATAAGAAAGGATCATCTGATTTCATTATTTTGTGTGTATTTTCTAGATGATTGAATCTCTTAATAAAAATGTCAGATCTTTTTATTCTTTAGATTTTGAAAATAAAAATCTATTTTGTAAGAAAAATTATCATTTGAGTTGTTTAAACCTTAATAATTAAAAAAAATACAAAAATTGTTTGGCCATTAGTCACTCTCTATTAAACAAAATCATATAGTTCATGTGTCACTTTTGATAAAAAATATATGGTTTATTTATCATTCTTCATTAAACTAAAACTTATTGTTCATGTGTTACTTCTTGTAAAACAAAATTGTGTGATCCAACTCTTACTTTTTATTAAACAAAAACATGTACATCTATTATTCCTATAAAACAAAATTGTGTGGTTCATCTATCACTCTTCTTTATGAAACAAAACTAAAGTTTATCTGTTATTTTATGAAACAAAACGAGTGATCACTCCCCCAATTTTTATATAATCACTCTTCCTTATAAAACAAAACTAAAGTGTATTTGTTACTCTATAAAACAAATCCAGTGATCACTTTCCCAATTTTTATATAATAAAAATATAAACAATTATAGTGTGACCCCTTAATCTCTTTTGGTTAAGCATATTAAAATTAAACAAATGATGTGTTTCATTATTATGTTTCTATTAAATAATAAAATCTACATATTTATTAATATTTTACAATCTATATTTATTTGAATTAATTGGATCAAATAAAAAATATTCCTAATTTTAAATTTTTATTAATTCATATCAATAAAATGCTATAAAACCAGATTTAATACCTTGATTTATGATGTTGCTCACTATTTATTTGTTGTACAATTAATTTATATACAAAGAATAAATTTAAATATTATTTATTGTGTGAGTTAAGAAAATAACTTAGATATTAATATGTTTTATGTAAAATAAATAATTAAATAATATAAAATATTTACAAAGTTAATTTAATAAAAGTATTAATCAGCAGAAGTTAGTACCATTTTATACCAATTTTTCATTTGGGATTATTATTTATAACTGTTGTTATTATTTATAAAAATTTAATTACCTACTTTGTTAAGATTAAAAACAATGGTTAATTTAGTTAATAATAATAACTTTTGGATGAGTAATTTGTTTTAGTATTTTTTTTTACTTTTAAACTTTAAAATATAAAAATATAATTAAAAGTGAAATATAAATATGGAAATGTGTATATAAAATGTAAGTATTCCATTACATTTTGGTATATATTTTATAAGATAAAATAAAAATACTTTATATTTATTCTTACTATTTGATTCATTTCCTATTTTTTATTGTTAACCAGTTTCATATTTAGCCAAATCTTATACTTTAATCACATTACTCGTATGTATATGAATCTCACACAGCATAACAACACTATATTACACACTTTAGTTGGGAGCAGTTATTTAGCATGATAGAATGAGTACTTTTGAAAGTTTGAATTGGAGAATCTACCCTAATTACTTTCCTCAAATTCTAAAGTCTCAATCAAAGTCTTAGTGGTCTCATTTTGTTGCTGATGTTATTTTACTAATTTATTACCTTGTGCTTTTTCTATAAAAGATTCAGAGGAAGGAAGGATGTTTATTAATTTTATTTTACTGGATAATATATTCTAAAATATGAATAAGCATGGTAAATTTATGTACAAATTGATACATATAAGTATTAAAATTTTATTTATATACTTCTACATAGACATACATGTTGTCATATAATATCAAAACCTGTCTCTTTCTCATCTCTGCAAGTCAAAGAGTTTGTTGGTTGGACAGACGCATGAAGCTAAACGACGAGAAGCATGATTCAAAGTCACGCCACTGCTATGAACTTTTACCTTTTTATTTTACTATTTTTCTTAGATTGAAATAACTGTAATCACTGCCATTTTATTCTATTTTATTCTATTTAGTACTAGAAACTTATTTTCTAAAATGAGACTTTTTTTATATAAAGAGGTAAAATATAGTAACATATCTTAAAAATTTTGGTTGAAGAGAAGGCCAAATTTATAAATTCAAGTGGGAAGAAAGCATATGTCAACGTGATACCAAATATGATATCATATGCCATGTTGCGTTGAAAATTCGTGATCCGTGCAAGCTACAGTACCACACTAGGTATATTTATATTTTTATTATTTGGTCATAATTAGTAATAGTCTATTATTTAATTGTTTTATATTCTAATGTTATCACTTTTACTATACGTGTGAGATTTCTAATAGAGCACTTTCTTTTCCAATCGGGTTTCCTTTGACAATGGTTCAGGTTGGGAGCAAGTGACACGTTACAAAATTCGTATCATTTCCCATCTTCTATAAAAAAAACTTCAATAGATTTAAGAATTCGTGGACAATGATGTCAACAACTCTGAGCGCGATTCGGATTTAGCCAATAAAATAGTTGGCACAGACTAACAAGTTTAATAAATTGTCTGCAAAATTTATAAATAATTCTTTTAAGAAGTTATTATAAAAATAATTTTTAACATTACAATTCAAAGTTAGTTTTCAGTGTTCAAAAATAATATATTTTCTAATATATAATATTTTTAATAAATTTATATCACTTTTAAACATTTAAAATTAAAGTTAAAGTGCATAAATAAATAAAAGATGTGAATAGTTGAATTTAATCGGAGACATGGGTCCAGGACATGTATCAGTTGGTCAACGACCTTTGACAGAGATGCTGAAACTTAGGTCCACCATTCCCGACTTTGACGTCATCCTTGTCGGGTGGGTGTGTGTTAATATAAAACATTATTAATAAGGGTGTGTGTTAGTATATAACATTATTAATATAATGTCTTGTGTGAATACACAAATTAAGTTTATTTGTTTTATTAATTTTAAAATATTATACATATATTATTAATATTTAAAATATATATATATATATATATATATATATATATATTATCTAAATACTAAATTTTTCTTATTAAAAGAATATACATATTTCTAATATTTAATATAGATCAATAAAAAAATTAATATTTTATAAAAATTATGAAACATCTTATAAGAAAACTATCATATTACAGGAAGCAAAAATAATGTTCTTAAACAAATAACTTATTTCTATTATATATTTTCTTTTATCTAATCATTTCAGAGAATGTTTCTTATATAGTTTAGTTTAGAGAAGAAGAAAAGAAATCAGTTCAATGTGGGACTTGGAGCAGAGACTAACCAATCTTTAATAACTTCTAAAGGTTTCATTCATTCTAAAATAATTGTATAAGTTAGGTCTAGAGCTACAAACACTGGATTTCGAATCATTAGTTATTTTATACAAAAATACTATGAGTCTTAATTAAATTTAGAGTACTTTTAGATTAAAATAATCATTGAAGTTGAAGGTTTTATTACTCTTTTGGAGCACTAAATTTGTGTATGAATTATATATAAGTAACTTAGGCTTATGTTTATATATAAAACTTATGTTACATGGATTATTTATTAGTTTAAACTATATATTTTTTCTATACTTGAATTAGTTACACAGAAAATAATTATAGAGTGGATTTTTTTTAAATAAAGTTTCAAACATTTTCTTATACAAAATAAAATTACAATTAATACAAAATCTATAGTTATCCACTGTCAACATTTTTCTTTTTTATTTTTTTTTATAAATGAAAAAAATGTCATTTTTATGATTGCGGAAGACAGGATAGGAGATTATATAAAACATCAACTACAATTTAACAAACTTCTTTGTAACAACTTATAAATAAAAAAATTCATAAATCAAAGTTAATTTATAATTAAATTATTTTTTCTAGAAAGTACACAAAAAATTATCACTTAATTTTAAGTTATGAAAAAATCATTTTATTTTTCTCTTAACATACTTACCGATAAGTTCTCCAACATACCAAGAATATGCTATGTAGCTCGACTCAGAAGTCCCCTTTTTCAATAAATTGCTCGTGCTTCACATTTTTTTAATTGTTATTTTGCTTCTTTTTTAGGATAAAGATACCCTTAACCCTATTTGTTTTACAAAGAGAATCACCAAGCCACACCTATTCATTAGTGTGTTTGAATTTTCACAAAACCCTCAAATCACACTTGAAAAAAAAAAGGATAAACTGTTCCTTATTTATTGCTAACTTATTGCTTAGCTGAGACTAATGTTGGTTAATATTTGAGCAACAAAAGCCCATTGCAACTTACAAGTATGTATAAAAATAAATAGAGGTGACAAAATAATAGGCATAAAAGAGATTTTATATTTTTGGGTTCATCAACAGTCCTGCGGGCCTACGGTACAGTTTGAGGAAAGTTTCTTCCTGTACCTCTATAATATCAGCCTACACCTCCGTATCTTTATTATTCCAAAAAGGCCCTTCTGATAATATTTTTGGATTGTAGAATTAAAAAGTCATTTGAAATTTGGTTTTGACTTTGGGATTTTACAATATGAATATCTTAACAGATAAATTTTAGACTTCCAAAGTCTAGAATCGGAAAGTTAAAATAAATTATTTTTAAATTTTTTATTTTTGAATTGTATAATCAGAAGTTTATAAAATTTGAAAGTTATTTTTCAGGCAAATTTATTTTTGGATTGTACAATCTAAAAACTTATAAAAAGTTGAAATTTTTTTTTATCTCTCCTCACGATGTTATCTTTAAACATTCAAATACACATCTGGATGCTTCATTTGGAAATGGAACACTTGATTATCTCAAACAACTACGTCAATGAGAGCCACGCATACTTTTCTGTATATCAATACACCCTCTCCAATCTTCAAAACATCACTACCATTGATGGAGGAGTAGCTGGCCGTAATGCAACAATTATAGATGGTAAAGGTGTAGGGAGAAAAAATTGAAAAAGTACATGAAAGAAGGATGCATGGAGAAGGAAAAACGGTACAGTGGGATGGAGTGGAGGTGAAGGGTAGTTTTAGGTTTAAATTATTAGAAGAAGGATAATTTTATCTTTTCAACTATCCTATGAAGGTGCATGAAGATACTATGGAGGTGCAGGAAGAAGCCCTCTACAGTTTGAGCACAAACTTTAAAAAGACCAAGAAAGTGTGAGGCCCAGTCTCTTTTTTCAATAAATTGCTGGTGCTTCACATTTTTTTAATTGTTATTTTGCTTATTTTTTAGGATAAAGATAGCCCTTAACCCTATTTGTTTTACAAAGAGAATCACCAAGTCACACCAATTCAAAAGTGTGTTCGAATCTTCATAAAACCCTCAAATCACAATTAAAAAAAAAGAAGGATAAACTGTTCCTTATTTATTGCTAAATTATTCCTTAGCTGAGACTAATGTTGGTTAGGTCAACAAAAGCCCATTCCAACATAAGTAAATAGAGGTGACAAATAATAGGAAGAAAAGAAATTTTATATTTTTGGGTTCATCAACACTCCTGCGGGCCGGCGATATAGTTTGAGCACAAACTTTTTTGGGCCAAGTGAACACTCTAAGAAAAGAGCTTCTTCCTGCACCGCCATAACATCAGCTTGCACTTTTATATCTTTTTTAATTCTAAAATTAATCTTAATGAAAAGACAAAAGTACTCCTCTGATAAGAATTTAGACTTTTAGATTGTAAATTCGAAAGCCTACAGAAAGAAAAATTCACCACTCTCCTTACGCACGCCGTTGTCCTCTCTTGCTAAAGTAATCCAATCCAATCATACAATACCATTATATTATAAAACATACAATAAACTTTACTGTCTCAATATGCTTCAATTTTGAATGGAGGTGTGAAAAACCTCAAATTACATTTATGTTTAATAAAATTACTTTTAGATTGTATAATTGGGAAGATAAATCGAAAGCCAAAAAGAGCATTTGGATTCTATAATTTAGAAGTCATTCAAAATATTATTTACCTTTTCGGATTGCAAAATCCGAAAACCTATAAAATAGCGAAAAAAATATACTCCTTTATTTATTGCAGTGAAGGATGCAGCGAAATGTGAAAGCAAGGACTAATGGTGCTAAAAAATTCCTCTCTTTTTCACCGTGAAGGTGCATCAAAAATGTAAAGGGAAGGAAGAATGGTACTAAAAGATTTCTTTCTTTACTGTCGTGAAGGATATAGCGAAAGTGTGAAGTGAAGAAAGAACTGTGTATGAAGGAAAAAAAGGCACGCAATTAGGGATGAAATGGAGGGAAGGGTAGTTTCAAGTTTTCAATTTAATTTCAGAAATAAATTCGTCTCTTTATATATGGGGTGCAGGATGATTTCATGGAGCTGCAGGAAGAAGCTCTCTCTAAAAGACCAAGAAATTGTGAGGCCCATTAAGCTATTGATTTTATCTACAATACTTTCAGCTTTGCATAGTTCTTTAATTTTTCAGTGGTTGCAAATATAGAAGTAGGCTTTTTAACCCAATAATGGCACACATGCCTGATAAAATAAATATATTTTCTTAGAGATATTATAATTAGAAAAAACATAAAAAAAAGAATAGAGTAATAACAACCCGGGTTAGGTTTGATTTAATTTGAAATAGGAATAGTGGAAGAAGTGTGGTTGATGGATAACATAGCATAAGGCAGAAGGTAAAGAGGATGAGGCTTTCGCTGCCCACCATTCATCGAAGATAATATATGAAGTGCTCCATGCACTGTGTTTCAGTCATATTATTATCCCTACGACACAACACATAACAAAAGCATAAGCAAAACACTGAGACAAGAACACAACCTCAAACTCTGTCTCTAATGGCACTCAGGATGTGGGCTTCTTCCACTGCCAATGCACTCAAACTCTCTTCTGCCTCCAGACCCCATCTCCTTCCTCCTTTTTCTTTCTCCAGATGCTTCTCTACTGGTATTCACACTTCTTTCTCCACACACATATCTATATCAAATATCATCTTCATTCACATTATTTCACTCTAATCTTTTTTATCAATTCCCTCTTTTTGCTTGTTTCACAGTCTTGGATGGACTCAAGTACGCAGAATCACACGAGTGGGTCAAGCATGAAGGCTCAGTCGCCACCATTGGGATCACGGACCATGCTCAGGTTCGTTGCTTGCACCTCTTCTCAAGTCAAAATTTTTTCATTAACCCAGTTTATGTAATTCATGTACCTCACTGCACTTAATCAGATAAGACTAAATTATCGTTCTTTTTTTGCAACTTTCCAACCCAGTATAGCTATAAATTTTATTTGCTTCACCTTATTTCGTGTATAAACACCAAGGTAAGTAAGATGGTGCAACCGATAACTTCTTGTTTGCTTATATATGTTAGTGGTTAGAGAACTTTGTTCCTTACAATTTAATGGAAAATTTCTGCACTTAAAAGGGTCTTTGTGTATTATATATGTGTGCTGAATTGGAATATATTAAGTGAAGGATGAAGCTCTTTAATAATTGCAGGACCATCTTGGAGAGGTTGTGTTTGTGGAGCTGCCAGAACCAGGTGGTGCAGTGTCCAAGAATTCTGGCTTTGGAGCTGTTGAAAGTGTCAAAGCATCAAGTGATATAAACTCTCCAATCTCAGGGGAGATTGTTGAGGTTAACAAAAAGCTCACAGAAACGCCTGGCCTGGTGATAAATTCTAACCTTTAACCCTGTTTCTTTGTACTATTTGCTCAGAGGAGTTTAATTAATAGGAAGTTATGTTAAGTATACTGTTCAAGATAGTTACCGTTGTCATTATAAACATTAACAAAATTGTTACACATGCTAATAAACCCCTTTACCCAATCCATGCATGTACTATTTACTCTTACTGGTATATTCACTGTCTATTTTGACAATGACTTGAATAACACTGGTTATTTGGCTTTTTCTTCTAATAATCTCATACTAATTTTTCTACTTTTCCTAACTTAATTAAGGTCAACTCAAGCCCATACGAAGATGGATGGATGATCAAAGTAAAGCCAAGTGATCCTTCTGAATTAGACTCCTTGTTGGGTCCAAAGGAATACACAAAATTTTGTGAGGAGGAAGATGCTAGTCATTGAAGTTTGTATTGGCTCCTGCAGTTATTATGTGGGACTGAATATTATTCATGTGTTTATTATCTTATTGTCTTCTGAACAGTTTTTTAATATGCAATAGAACTGTTTCTTTCCATTTTTCCTTCCCCTGCTATTCTCTTCTGTCACCGACACTTCACTGTGTCGTTCTAATTTCTTTAATAAAAATGTTTTTCTTCTATTACAGATAACGATTTTGTCATTATACTTTGTGTAAATAAATGTTTTTTTTTTAAGAAATAGGTATTACTTTAAAAGGAAAGTCATACAAAATAGAGGAAGTAATTAACATAAATGCATCGTTTGAAAGAACACATTCTGTTTGAAGCAAGTTTAAATTTGACCCTTTTCTGTGGCCGTATGTTTATGTTTTCTTGTGTACTATTATTTTTAGGTGACATTTGTTGGTGCGAGTGAGTAATTATGTAACCTTTAGGAAGTGACAGAATACCTCAGATAAACTTGTTAAGTTCTAATATGATTTTAGAAAAGTTAATTTAGTTGTGTTTTAAAAAACAAACATATTCTCTTTGATGCAAAGAAAAACTATAGATATGCAAGTTACTTTATCCCATTAGAATAATGAGTAAGTCAAAAATATTTGATGCTCTAATGTTCGCTTTCTAATTTTAAAGAAGATAAAAAACAATACAAGACAACATACTTCTTGCTACTATCTTTTAAGACTATATATAAATACCAGAGTATTTGAGAGGAAGAGAATAACTTTTTGAGATAAAATAGTTTCTTTTTTTCCTTTAAGTGAAAATAATTAACTTTTAAATTTTTATATCTAATGGACAAATTTATTGGATCGAATGCGTTTATTTAACATAATTACTAATAATTGAATTGGTAATCTTGATTTTTATACCTTATTAATTCACTTAACTTCTGTTATGAAAGAATTGAATTATTCTAACTTTTTAAAAATTAATATATAGAATCTGTGAAAAATAAAATATTTTAAAAGAATGATTGCTGTGTGTTTGATGAAACGAACAAAAATAATGACAGCTGAAATTTGAAAAGTTCTAATAAAAGTTATAATAGGAAAAGAGTTTTGTTAGTGAAATCTTCGATAATATAATATAATTTAAACCTTATTTTATGATAAGGATGAATTAATATAAAAATACTTTATCTTTTTCTTTATGTCTTTTATAAGGTGTTTTTCTTTCAACTACATTTGATTTGACACGTCTTTATGATATTCCTTTTTCTGAAAGAGATAAAAACAGTTTATTTTTTTTTTCATCAAACTTTATTTGATAAGATAATGTATTATTTATAAACTGATTTGTAAAAGATAAATTATTTTAATTATCGATAACAATCAAGATTAGTTTTTGAATGGACAATTTTGTTAAAATAATATTACGATAGTTAGATAATATGAGAAAAAGAGTATGCTAGGTGAATGGGAAAATTACTGAAAAATAACCATAAATTATAATTTTTTAGATTCATGAAACCAACGTATTCTTTGTAGAAAATATCCATTGTTAATATTGTCCCAAATTTACACAGGAAAATTACAATACTACAATTTTTTTTATAAAAAAAACAGGTAAAATATTTAAAATTACTTTTTTAGAAGCATATTCTAAGTAGGCCGACTTTAGGCCCAGGTATAAAACAGTAACAAAAGAAAGTAGACTAGTTTTAAGTATTGGTACAAAATAAGGACCGATAGTTTTGTCGAAAAAAAAATACAAGACAAATTTTAAGGATTTAAATTAGTATGACTATTTTCTTACACGAGTGATTTATTATTTTTGTAAAGTTAACTTGCATATTTATGGTATGATACATGAGTTTAGAGATAAGGTACGAATAACATAAATTTAGATAGTTAGGGGATAGAGTTTTGTTTTAAATTTAAAGTTGAACTAAAAATGGAATATTATAAATAAGAATGATGACATCAACTAATCAAATTATAAATGACTTACAGAAATTAAAAATATAGAAATTTTATTTTTCTGCAGAGGAAAAATCATAGCCCTTTTCTTTCTTTTCTCTATTTTTCATCTACCCAAAGCGAAAATTACATAACTATTTTTTCAAACCAAAGGACTCTCCAATAAAAAAATTACAGAAGTTACTCATCCCATGATTTATGTGACTTTTATAATTCTTGCAGAGCAGTTATCTAAGGGCCTTGGCAGTGGTAGATAAGTGATTGGACAATCTGGATTAATTCTCTGCATCCTGCACCATTCAAATGTTCAAGACAAATCAATATTTTTATTATTGGTTAAAACTCATGTGAAATGAATGATTATAAATGCAGAAGCAAGTTTAAACCTGTAGTTAAGAAGAAAATGATGGAGGAAAATGGTGATCTCAAGTTTGGCCAGGTCGCTCCCTGGGCAAAATCTGCTTCCTAATCCAAATGGAAGAAAAGAACCTGCTCTTGCTGAGTGATTCTGTAAAAGTTACATAATTTTAACACACATAACATATCATCTTCTGTTCATCAAATTAAACTCAGTGATAAAACATTTTACAAAATTAATTACTATCATACATACTTCCCATCTGGAAGGATCGAACTCCTTTGGATTTTTGTAAGTTTCAGGGTCCATGTGCACCCCTCGGTTCCAAACCAGAACTTTCCACCCTTTTGGTATAGTAAAACCTGCAATTTTTCATTTTTCTTCATTGCTAAGGTATTGTAATGAACCAAAAATTTCAAATGTTGTAAGAAGCACTCAAACTATATGGAATTGAATAACTAACCATTGATGCTGAGGTCCACCTTTGCCTGTCTAAAGTTCACAAACGAGATAGATGTTTTGCGCAGCATCTCATCGATAACCTATTCACAATAAGTTTTCTCAAACACAGCTCCATTTTTCATCTTGTTTTCTTTATTTCACTATTATTAATGATTCATTCTGACCCTCATAAATATAGATCACATGCCATCAAGAACCATATATATACCTTTGAAAGATATTCCATTTGCTTAATTTCCTTAAGGTTCAGCCCTTTCTGCGTGGAGGGTCTTGCTTGCATGATCTCTTCTTGTTCTTTCTGGAAGGTGCAAAGTTTTGTTGTAAAAACCCTCATAAACAATACATAAAAATCAAGCTATGAAAACATAGATTGAGTAAAATTATGTAGACACTATGAGTACCTTAGCCCTTTGGAAGAAATGTGAGTGTTGTGTGAGGTAGATGATGGTCCACATTATTCCATGAGCAGAACTTTCGTGACCAGCTAACAAGAACACCAGAAGTAAGTCCATAATGTCTTCATCCTCCAGCTGCCTACCCTCTTCATCTTTGACTTCCATCAATGAATCCATCATATCCTTTTTCCTCTTTGTTTTTGCATTATTGCTCCTTCTCTTTAGGTCCACTACACCTTGCAGCAACTTCATCAACTTCTTTCGTGCCTGAATACACATACATTAAATATTAAAACCTACACCATCACAAAATTGTGATGTCTTCTATTAAATGATAAATTCAACATCATAGAATTACAACATGTTGACTTTATTTTCCGCCCCCATGACAGGTGGCACACATGGTGTGGCATTGACAATTACCAATCTCTACCCTCTCCAGTTTCACAAGAAATTAATTAACATTGTTTTTGATTAATTATAAGGTTGTGGTTTAAGTTTAATAATTAACCTTGAGTGCTTTATAGAATGCAAAGCCTGGGAGATCGATGGGCAGTGACTTAAGTCCACGACTAAAATCTCTGTACAAGTTTTCGACCAAGGCAAGGTCCACATGGTGAACATCAGAGCCCATGAAGATGGTGGTGATGATCTTAAACGCGAACTTTCTCAACTCTGTGAGGAACTCAGAAGGGGTGTTCATGCTAGACAACTCTTCCAGCACTTTGACAGAAGCATCTTCTATGAGACCTACGTACATGGACAATGCCTCGTGGCCAGTTATGGGAGAGGTGGTTAGGCGACGAAGACGCTTGTGTTCTTCATTTGAGATGCCATGGAATGTTCTCCTTCCAAAGAGGGACGTGGTGGAAGAAGGGTATCCAAGCTTGAGTTGTTCATCATCCGTGAGAACCCTACGACATGTCTCTGGGGTGCAAACTATGATGCTAGGGCTTCCAAATAAGAATGTTCTGTACATACCAGTCCTGCCATATCTATACACATAGTTTGTGATCAATCATTTTTTTATGGTGAATGTAAAGTGTGCTTAGCATGGAGGTGAGTGAAGAGAAAGATACCTGAAAACAAGATCATAGATGAAAGAATCAGGATCAGACTTGAAAGCTCTGAAGAAGGTGAGCATGTTCCCCAAGAAAGGCCAACCCAGATGACCAGGTGGGAGAGAGTGTTGCATGTTTCTTCCCAGCCTTGAAACATAGTACCATTCATTCACTCTCCAAAGAAATCCAAACACAAATGCATATCCACCCAACAAAGCTGCAATGAGCCACAAAGAATGCAGAAACACCATGCTCATTATGTAACAATCTCTCTAACACATATACCTCCCACGTCCAAAATCTTTTAGGGCTATTTATAAAGATTTTCAGACAAATCAACACTCATATACAAGTAGTATGTATCGTCAACTATTAATATATTTGTATACTTTTTAATTTAAGAGGGTCAACAATATTATTGTTGACCGATGTTTTTAAATAATATGGCAACTGTTTTACACTATTAAGTAACTATAAATCACACTATATATAATTTTTAAACTGCACAAACTTAGTTATGTACTTCTGTCATTTGAGATTAGATACATAGCAGTTCAAAGGTTTTACACGTTTAATACATAAACTTTTTACTCCTCCTTCATAAATACTCTCTTTTAAAAGTTACACTGATTACGTAAATTTGAGATACTTTTATGAATGAAAAAAAGCCTAATATTATCTCATCGTGTGAACAGATCAGCTTTCCGTACTCTCTCTTTGTTGAAAAAATAGGTGTTGATGATATATGTGGATGGTGATGGGATTAATATTTGACTAATGACGGCTAGTTATTTGAGTGAAAATTTAAGCAAAGATCTTTGGGGCCCAACTCTAAAATTAATTATTCACTCAATTGGTTAATTAGCAGTTAATTGTGTTATACTCCAGCATATAACGAAATGACTTACCTACTTTATGGTGAATTAGGGGTCACCTTATAGAATATATAGTTAAACGACATTGTGTTTGAGTTCAAAATGTAGGAACATATCAAAATCAGGCTAGAAATTCTGGTTCGTAACCTATGAACTTTGACAAATTCTATGATTCCCAACTTTCGTACCGTCACTCTGTTTATGTCTCATTGAATAACGCCCTTGTGTCTGCAAGGTGGCAACAGGTTGGTTGATATGACGTTGTATATTCACTAATTAAACTCCTCCAATATTACTCAATTTGAAGTGCAGAACAAGTTTAGTTGAATCCTCCACGCGTATAACGATTAATATATAATTATACCTTTGAAGTTTGTTTATTCTCAGAAGTTTCTTCCTTGAATATTTCCAGAGTTCGTCTTTAATTATACGAAAGTATGAATTTCTTTCTCCTGGAACAAAATTTCCATTTTCTACCCGTATACGTATCCCTGATTCATTGAGAAGTTATTTCTGCCACTTAACTATAGTGTTGGAAATGAAATGAGCGTGGAGGAGTTGTGTTCTTGACTTAAATGGAAAAAACTATTTTGATCATCCACATTTTATATTACAACCTGAACCAAACAATTTTTTACACTGAAATGCTCTCTACAACTATTATTTAAATATGAATATCTCTAGTGAACAATAAATCGATAATATTTGGTAATTGGATTATTTATTGAAACAAAAATTGATTAATATCTGATATCAGAATATGATTGCGGAAAAATATGAAATATAAGAATAAGAAATTTGAGAAAAAACGAGATAACTTTTATTTAGACTAGTTAAAATGATAAAAAATCTCAGTAAGTATAACACAATCATTTAACAATTCTAAATAATAAGAAAGTATATTAAATTAAATTATTTAATTAAAATATAACTTAAATGATTGGATACAGAATTAATAAAAATAGTTGTAAAAAATGATAGTATAAATTTTGATGAGTGTGAACCTATCGCATGCCCAAATTTCTGGGTTTAATTTGCCTGCGATTCGGAAGCAGCTGGTTAAATAATATTACATAATTGACTAATGTTGTTGAAAATGTGTTATATTAAAAATATACTTTTTATAACTTTTCTACTGAGCAACTCTTGCAGGAAGTCGCCTGACGGTGCCAGTTCAATGTTTCTGGTTACCTTAATTGATTGGTTAATTTATACGAAGAAATCAAATTAAACTACTCGTTCAAAGTACTAACATGTTAGTATATTTTATAAAATTGAATTGAGGAGATGTGCTCCGAACTTAATTTCTCAATTTAATTAGCAGAATATTATGATAAAATCTCAACTCAGTTACTCAGCTAGAGATGATCGAATCTCATAAAAAAATATTTCATCTCTGGTGAGGTTTAGTAAAACATATTTTAACTACATGAATTAATTTTTTTTTTATCTCTTCCAAATAATTTATCAAGTTAAAAATTCACTTTTTTATTAACTAGAAAAAAGATTTTTTTTACAAGCATTTCTCTCCCACACATTTAAATGTAATCATACTTCCATGGTTGAAATTCTTGTGTATACAAACGCATCTTTCATATCCTTGTGGGTGTAATCAAGTTTGTGTATCAAATCTTTATACTTAACCATGTTTATGTGATAAATATCGCATACAATTTTATATATTAATAAACTTGACACATACAAGATATGTATATTATTTTATACATCGATGTTTATTTATATGTGTCACATGAATACTTATAGATAGTGAAATATGAAAATTTTATACTCATATTATATGACAAACTATAACTAACCACAATTCGAATATGAAAATAGTTGAACCAATTATCTTGATATATTAGGAACTATATTTTGTCTGTGTTTGTACTTTTTAAATTTTAAAGAAAAAAATAAAGAAAAGTACATCACTATGTTAATACCTGCATGTGTCTAACAATTTGTCATTCTTTTATTATTATTATTATTGGATATTTAACTTTAATTTATCGAATATGTTTAGCTTGACTTTAAATGCATGTGACAAATAGTTTTTCATTTTCTTTATTATTAGATATGTAATTTTAGTTTACAGAGTATGTTTAGCTTGATTTTAAACTTCGAGCATTCGTCATTTTGTTTCATATTTTAAACATTTTTACTTTGATTTTATACATTAATTACATGAAAAAATATAATTACCAACAGATTTATGTCTATTAATAAACATATTATTATTGACAAATTTTAAGGATGAAAAATTTGGACATTAATTTATCAAGAGATCAAATTTGATAATGATTACCAACTGATTTATCAATAAAATAAATATTGAAACTTTTAGTAGCAATTTCATTAATCCCTTTTAATGAAATAAAACCATTTGCTTCATGCATTACTTCTAATCTAGCAAGACCAGACCGTGCGGTCCATTTCTTACTTTCTATTAAACAAAATCAGGTCCATCTGTTACTCCCTATGAAACAAAATCAAGGTCTATCTGTTACTCTCTATGAAATAAAACCAGTGATCACTCCCCTAGTTCTTATATAATAAAAATATAATCAAGTGCATATCTATTTAAATAAAGATAATTAAATAATAAGATTTTACTTAAATATAATGTCAAAACTAGTCAAATAACTAATCATTTTAATGACATGGTTAATAGCTTGAACATATTGATGTAAATATACTCAAGATTTACATGATTGATGGTAGGTCATGCATAATCTATCATGTATGTTTGTACAACAAATATAATAAATTATACAATCAATTATGCATTTTGTACAAAAATAATATAGTCAAATTGTATAAATTTTGTACAGTTATAACAAAGTCAAACTTTCCAAATTCATGTTAATTTAGACAATTTATAAGAGTGTCACATTTACTTGTAATTTGTGTGGTCCATTAGAGAAATACATTGAAATTTAAGGATTTCATTATTTTATAACAATGAAAGAACCAAAATTATTTTTATTAATTATTTTACATACTATTTCTTTTTTCTACAATAAAATTATGTGAAAATAAATTTAAACTTTACTTATAATTTGGATTCTAATATTATTGTATATGTTAAAACTATAAATCAAATACTAATATGTTTTATATAAATAAACAGTTTTCATCATATATAGACATGTGATTCATCCTAATACTTCCTATTAAACTAAACAATGTGGTTCATTTTTTACTTTTCAAGAAACAAAAGGTGCACTCATTAGTCACTTTTAATGAAATAAAACCATTTGCGAGTCATTAATCACCACTTTTAATAAAATAAAACCATTTACTTCATGCATTACTTCTAATATAGTAAAATCCCGTGTGGTCTATTCCTTATTTTCTATTAAACAAAACTAGGTCCATCTATTACTCCCTATCAAACAAAACTGTGTAGTTCATCTGTTACTCTTCTTCATGAAACAAAATCAAGGTCTATCTGTTGCTCTCTATGAAATAAAATGAGTGATCACTCTTCCATTTTTTATATAATAAAAATATATTCCAATGAATATCTATTTAAATGAAGATAATTAAATAATAAAATTTTACTTAAATATAATATCAAAACTAGTCAAATAACTAATTATTTTAATGACATGGTTAATTGCTTGAACATATTGATGTAAATATACTTAAGAATTACTTGATTGATTGTAAGTCATGCTTAATCTGTTATGTATGTTTGTACAACAAATATAAGAAGTTATATAATCAATTATGTATTTTGTACAGAAATAATATAGTCAAGCTGTCCAAATTTTGTACAGAAATAATAAAGTCAAACTTTTCAAATTCATGTGAATTTAGAGAATTTATGAGAGTGTCACAATTACTTTTTGTAATTTGTGTGGTCCATCAATCAAGCCTGAAAAATACATTAAAATTTGAGGATTTCATTATTTTATAACAATGAAAAAACCAAAATTATTTTATTAATTATTTTATTAATTATTTTTCAAACTATTTCTATTTTTTACAATAAAATTATGACAAATAACTTTAAACATTACTTATAATTTGGATTCTAACATTATTGCGTGTGTTAAAACTATAAATCAAATATTAATATGTTTTATATAAATAAACACTTTTCATCAAACAAAAACATGTGATTCATCCTAATACTTCCTATGAAACTAAAATCCATTTGTTACTTTTCCTGAAACAAAACTATGCCACTTATTAGTCACTTTTAATGAAATAAAACCTTGTATCTAGGGAATGTGGTCCATTCCTTAGTTTCTATTAAACAAAACCAGGTCCATCTGTTATTCTTCTTTATGAAACAAAACTAGGGTCTATTTGTTATTCTCTATGAAATAAAACCAGTGATCACTCCCCCGTTTTTATATAATAAATATATATTCAAATGCATATATATTTAAATGAAGATAATTAAATAATAAGATTTTACTTAAATATAATGTCAAAACTAGTCAAATAACTGATCATTTTAATGACATTGTTAATTGCTTGAATATATTGATGTAAATACACTCAAGAGTTACATGATTGATTAATTACATCATTGATTGTAGGTCAAGAGTTACATGATTGATTGTAGGTCATGCATAATCTATTATGTATGTTTGTGCAATAAATATAAGAAGATATACATTCAATTATGCTTTGTACAGAAATAATATAGTTAAACTGTCCAAATTTTATACAGAAATAATAGAGCTAAATTTCCAAATTCAAGTGAATTTAGACAATGTATGAGTGTCACATTTACTTTCTGTAATTTGTGTGGTCTATCAATCAAGCCGAGAAATACATTGAAATTTAAGGATTTCATTATTTTATAACAATGAAAAAATGAAAATTATTTTATTAATTATTTACAAATATCAACACCCAATTTCGTCCAGACAAATAAAAATTATTTTTATAAATATAAAAAATAAAAAATAAAATAAAAGAATAAAAATAAGAAATTAAATGTGTTAATTAGTTTCTTTACCATTTAGAATAAATAATAAAAAGAACTTTGACTTTATAAGTAAAGTTTGATTAAATAATAATAAAAATAAGATAAAATAAAATTTGCAAAAACATGATAAAATAAAAAAAAAAGTGTTGGGTCTGTCTTAAAATAAATTGAATAGAAAAATTAAGTGAGCCCAATGAAATAGAAAGATGTTTTCTGAAGCCTAATTTACTAAGAGGTTATTAGAAATAAAAAAATTACTATTTACACCTCACTTATCTATTAATTGTGCTCGTCACATAAGCCTAAGATTCACATAAATACATTGTCATTCAAGTCCCTATGTAACTTTAGTACCTCTTGATTAAGAATTAGTTCTTCTCACAGTTATCACATTTAATAATCATGCTTTTAACATTTAACTTTTGATATTTAATTAGTAATCATGCTTTTGACATTTAACTAGTAATTATGTTTTTGTCATTTAACTCCAATAGCCTTCCTATATTCCTTTAGAAGCTATTCATGTTCAGTGGCTATTCATATTCAGTGGTTATTCATGTTCAGTGACTATTATTTTTTTATTGCCCTTTTCCTTTTCTTCCTTAAATGTAAGGATAGATTGAGACTATTATGCAGGGAGATGAAGCGATTAACAGAAAAAATTGGAAAGAACTGATTTTATTTTCAAGGGATACAGAATTGAGAGATATAGAGAATACATAGAGATACTTATAAACCAGAAAAAGGAGAAGAAGAAGGAGTCTTTAACGGGTTTGTGTTCTTCTTTAGGCTCTTTTTCCTTTAATTTTGTCCCGATTCTGTTCATAAATTATTATACCTGCGAGAGATGATTGTTGCTACTGGCACGATCATATAGGTGTTTGACATGGTTGCTGATGCTGAGATTATCTAATTGCTGCATTTTTTACACAACTAGTATTGTTAAGAAAAATACAGTAATATTAGATATCATTAGCCAGAGACAGAAAACAAACACAAAACTCCAAACCAGAATAAAAAATCCTAAACTCAAACAAAGTTTAGAAACCAATCTAACTCAATCCTGAATCAAATAAAAACAAAAACCAAACTCAAAACCATTCCCATTTTAAAACATAACCCACTCGGCCTTAGAAAAACATAAGCAACCGAATTAACTTCAATTAAAAAACAATTTCTAAACTTTCCAAAAATCTTAACCAAAGCTAATCTAGATAGGAAAATGCTCAAATAAACCCACAAAAATCCTCATCCGGTCCAGAGTTAGTAGCAAATTCAATTCCAGAAAGTTAATAATCCCAACCCCATAACACATGATCGAATATAAATTCGAAAATTTCCAAACCTTGTACCAAAACATAAACTATTCAGTAATAGAAATCCACCCAATCAACCAATCCAGAAACAGAACCTAAGGCAAAGAAGCTCTATTCCCAATTTAAAAAGCCTAACATCAAATAGCTACAATAAAAAATAAAATCAAAATAATCATTCCAGAAACACAGTAACTCAAGCATCTCATTATAATCCTTTCTGCCACTATCTAGGGTATTAGGTTTCATTGTTTATTTTTAATTAATCTTCCTTTTTTTATGTTGTATATGTTTTTTTAATAACAAAATAAAAGTAAGTTAGGAAAAGAATAAAAAAAAAGCCCCTTTTTTTTTATAACCACAAACTTTTAAAAATAAAATATTAGTTTTAAAAAAATTTAAAAAATAATTAAAAAATATATATATAATATTTTTTTAAATAAAAAAAACCATTTAATTAACCGTTTTAATAAAATTTTAATAATAAACAAATATAAACTTTTTCTTTCAAAAAAAAACAAGATTAAATGAAATTTTGAAAAATAAAAAATATCAAACTATCATCAATCAATTTTTAAAATTAGAACTACATGATCCCTGGTTTGATCCTGATTTTCCTTTGGAAATACGTAGGATCAACACGTTCAAAAAATAAAAATTTGTCTCATTTTGTAAAGCCACACTTATTTCTATTTATTTGATTAAAGGTACCGTTTTAGAACGGGGGTACTAATACCAACCGACTTCCGAATCTTGAATTGTGGGGTGCTAATACCTTCTCTACACTTCCATTTGTTACTTTTTCATGAAACTAAAGTGGGACTCGTTAGTCACCCTCCATAAAATAAAATCATAAAACCATGTGTTTTCACAGCAAAATGTGTTGTCCATTCCTTACTTTTTATTAAACAACAGGTCTATCTGTTACTCCTTATGAAACAAAACTGTGTAGTCCATCTATTACTCTTCTTTGTGAAACAAAACCATGGTCTATCTGTTACTCCCTATGAAATAAAACCAGTGATCACTCCCCCAGTTTTTAGATAATAAAAATATATTAAAGTGCATGTCTATTTAAATAAACATAATCAAATAATAAAATTTTACTTAAATATATTGTCAAAACTAGTCACATAACTTATCATTTTAATGACATGTTAATTGCTTGAACATATTGATGTAAATATACTAAAGAGTTACCTGATTGATTGTAGGTCATACATAATTTATTATGTATGTTTGTGCAACAAATATAAGAAGTTATACAATCAATTATACATTTTATATAGAAATAATAAAATCAAATTGTCTAAATTTTGTACAAAAATAATAAAATCAAACTTTACAAGTTCATGTGAATTTAGATAATTTATGAGTGTGTCACATTTACTTTATATAATTTGTGTGTTCCATCACAATCAACAATCAAGCCGAGAAATACATTGAAATTTGAGGATTTCATTATTTTATAACAATGAAAAAACCAAAATTATTATTATATTAATTATTTTACAAACTATTTCTTTTTTTACAATAAAATTATGAGAAAATAACTGTAAACATTACTTATAATTTGGATGTGTGTTAAAACTATAAATCAAATATTAATATGTTTTATATAAATAAACACTTTTCATCAAACAAAAACATGTGATCCATACTCATACTTCTTATGAAACTAAACAATGTGATCTATTTGTGACTTTCCACAAAACACTCATTAGTCACTTTTCATGAAATAAATTATGTGCTTCATGGGTTACTGGTGTGGTGTAGTCCATTCTTATTTTCTATTAAACAAAACTAGGTCTATTTGTTACTTCTTATAAAATAAAACCGTGTGATCCATATGTTACTCTTTTTTATGAAACAAAACTATGGTCTATTTGTTATTTTCTATGAAATAAAACCAGTGATCACTCTCCCAATTTTTATACAATAAAAATATATTCAAATGCATATCTATTTAAATGAACATAATCAAATAATAAAAACATATCTAATTTTGATGATAGTGCATAAGAATAAAACACTATATATAAATATAATCATATCTAATGACTTTAATACTTATGAATTGTTTATTTGTTTTATAATAAATTTATATAAAGAAAAATTACTTATAATAGTTATGGTGTGGCCCGTTAATCTCTTTCATGAAGCATTTCAAAATTTAAACAAGTGTTTCATTATTAAGTTTCTATTAAATAATAAAATCGCGTGATTTATTAATCATTTTACAATCTATATTATATTTTGCATGTTCCCTCTCCTCAACTTCATACATTCTTTGTTTTTCTTTTATAGTTTATCATTTAATTATAGAGAATCTCATACTTTTTAAAGATACTTAAATAAATTAAATTTAAATTAAGTTTATTTCAAATTATTTTGGGTAAAGTAATTTAAATTTATTTTTTTTTCATTTGAAAAAATATTAAAGTATTTTAATTATCACTAAATAAAAAATATATAAACAGCTGTTAATAAATTAAAAATATTAAAATTTATTTATTTTTGTTGATATTGGTTGATTTTATATTTTTGTCAAAATTAACTGACAAAAAATCTAATTAATGTTGAGTGAAAGTAGTAGAAAAAAAAAGCTAATAACATATTAAAGAAAAAATAACTTTAGTAAATAAAATCATAAGAACTATTAAGAAAAAAAAAAACTTACACGGTAGAAGTCAATAAAAAAAAATTAGTTATCATCGGTCAAAAATATAAGTTTTTTACATCGATTGAGAAAACTTATACTAATATCAATAAAAAACTAACTCTTATATAACAATAATAACAAAAAAAATATCATCAATATCAATAAAAAAATATTCATTCTAATTATATATCCATCTTAGTCAAATCAACTATATTTCCATCAAAATAAAACTAATAAAAAAAAGACACTTGAATTAGAAATTTAAAATCATCTAATTTTAAATAATTCAATTATTATTATTAAATATTAAAATTTTAATTTCTTTCAAAATTCCTTCCTCAAACATTATATTTTTTCATTTCAAATTCTCTAAAAATATTAGACTCTTAAAATTCCTTATCAACAACTATTACACTGAAGAAAATAAAATACCCATGCGTAAAGAACCAAAACTACATTTAAGCTTTTATTGCTTCCATAATTATGAAAAGGTCTTAAATGAAGTAAAAAGTCAATTCAATCTCATTTTATCTTCACAAATTGTTTTCAAATTTGCAATATAGATGTCTCCCCATTTTACCAGCATTTTGTCAGCAAAAAGGAAAGTTCTCAACACATACTCAAAATTGTCACCCACCGCCCCCAACCGTACAATGAACAGAACCCTAGATTTAAATGTCACTTCTACAGATTGAATTTTCCATGAACATAAACATAACAGAATACAAAACAAAGCATGTGACTTGTGAAAACAAGTGGTTCGAAGATAGTCCACACTGTATAGCCATAACCAATTCATAACATTTGGTATAGCAGAAATTCAAAACATAAGAAAACAAGAAGTATAGCATATATTACAGTCTATATTCCCTTGAAATTTTATCAGATTTTGACATCGGGAGATTCAACATAGGAGATTGAAATCAATTCTGACCTAAACTTGTCATCCCAATCAACATTTGGTCTTCCAAAGCCATCTGCGTCCTCGCTTTCAGGCACAATATCTGAGTCCAGAATTTTATCAGGTAAAGAATCAGAGATAGCAATAAGCAACTCACGTGCCAGCTCCTCAGGTACCTTCTTGCTAGCTGATTTGCTATCCATATAACTTTCTGATATTTCCTACAAGTCCAAATTTGTTTTGAGGATCCAAAAAATCAGATATTCCCAACATAATATCGTGTGTTTCATTCTGCCTAATCAATTACAATCATTATTATCACTTTCTTTTTTCCTTTTTCAGTAAGGGGATTGAAACCATTGCATGTGTTTAGTGTCTTAGTTTGCATTGCTGGAGATACCCAGTTTTTTATTATCTCTTGATATCTTTCTCACACACCAATCATACGTAAATAAGTATAAAATGCATTCATAGAGTAAAGGAAGATTATTAAATTGGCAAACCATTAGATGAGTATTATAAGAAATAAACAAGGCATCCAAGGAAATTAATACAACACACGCAACTGAAAAAAAGTACTAGCAATTTTGTATGACATGTCACATGAGTCATGACCACTTCCATATCACCCTTTTCCTTGAAATATTTTCAGAAGAGACACAAGAAAAATTATCACACCAGCATACTGAAGGTAAATGCAGCGTTCAGATATTACTTTCAGGGCCATTCCACTAGTATGATCAACCCCAACACATTGAATATTTACATACGTAACGACGGATGCATGCAGCAAATATAAAACTATCAATAAAGAGATTTGAGTTAGTGCAAGAGTCACACCATGGACAAAGCAAATAATGGTGTGAAATAAAGGAAACAAGAGGGTAGGTTAAGGCTAAGAATAGCAAAAAATGACGATGCTGTCTAATTTGAATAGTTTAGAGACGTCCACAAGACTGGTGAATTGTAAAGATGGTGAAGATAGGCTCCACACTCCATGTTACTTGATTATTCAATTTTCTCTGATTGGCTAGTTTCCATTCCATGGTGTACTTTGAGTTGTTTGACAACACAGACGGATCAGATCATAGAGTATGTTCTACACAGATAGAGCCAAGGCTTAGCTGAAGTTTGGTAGACTGGTGCTGAAGATAGAATAATGACACACAGAGAATTCTTGCACAAGGCAAGTTAGAGCCTACGTTTCAAGTGGTCCTTGACTTGGAGGAGTACCTTGAATATCCTACAACTAAAAAACTCTGGCCTAAGTGGGGGAGACAACATCTAGGAGGCCGAATGAGATGACAAGCAGCAATAAGTCCGATTCCTTTCCACACTTTCAGTGGGCATTGAAAGTTTTGTTCCATTGCACTAATTATCTACGAAGGCAAAGGAACGGTAATTGCTAATTCAGGCAGAAGGGTTACCCAAGAGATTGTCTAACACAACCAAACATTGGGTGGATGCTTACAGAACACTAGGTGTGAATTCTCACTTCATTTTCATATTCTCAGTTTTATGTCTACTTTTGTTCTTCTAAGTCCACACATATATGATTTCTTGAAGAAGGAATCACAAAATACTCACTCAACCAAAACAGAAAAAACCCATTCTGATTCTTCCTGCTAACTACCCCAGCATTATAAACCCGAAACACCAAAGGGATTATTCAATCAACCGTGATCTATTACTATAATTGTTATTGTTGGAGGCGTTTTTATCTCTTGAAACTAAAAGTCTATTGAACTGGTTCGGTTCCACGGGATCGATATCAATATCAATAAAAAAATTCCATCGTCATCTAATCTTGCAATTGGTTTGTTGCGATCAACATCTCGAAAAAGAATTGCGAATAACAAGACGAGCCTATATTCACGCGAAACAAAAGATCAGCACAGAACATTCCATAATAACGAAAACGCACAATAGAAATTAGGGATCGAAAAATGGACAACGCTACCTTATTTTCCGCGCTTCAGAGATGAACGTGTCTTCCCCTTTCTTCCCCTTCTCCACCCCAATCTTTTCAATACTTTTTCGTAATTTCCCGTCCGTTAAGATTTGATAGGATAATGTTTCTTTTTTTCCTTTTCCTTTTTTTCAATAAAAGTTGTGCGCTTTATATTCCTAAAATTAGGTATATTTATCTATCTATCTATATAGAAATAAAATTAGGTCTATTTTCTCATGTTTAATATGAATTCGTTAAAAATCATTTCTACTAAATTATTTCTAATTTGACTTTCAATTATTAAATATGGAAGGAGATATCACTTGCATCTTAAAAATGTTTTTCTTTTCCAGGGATGAGTACAAAAAAATGAATTATAATTAAATCATGGAATTTAAAAAATGCAAGAGAATAAGAGGTCTATATAATGTTTAGCTGTGAATGGATTACGATATAATAAGATTGGACCTTTCAATATTCTCATGTTGTGTGATAATGATGAAGAAAACGATTTTATAATATTCTTATATTGACGAGGTAATAAGGACGTATGTATCAACATCATAACAAGATGTGCGCAAAATTAAGTTTTAAATTATTACATTCTCATATTTAGTTTATTTAAAAAAAATCGTTAGTTTCGATGGATAAAAATGTTTCGTATTTAATATATGTTTAAATAAATTATAGGAGAAAAAAATCAATACTTCTTAAACGTTAAAATTAAAATGATGTTATGTACAAGTCAAAATAATTTTTTAAATTTTATTTTTTAATAAAAATATTTTTTATTTCTTTTTCTTCTATAAGTATTTTTTCATTCATACGGTTAAAGGTGTGTATATATCTATTTACCGAAAATTATTTTCTATAATAATTGCATCTCCCCACTTTATTTTATTTCACTTTTTATTTTTTAAAATTATTAAATTTGATTCATGAAAATCATATTCCTATGCATAAATATTTCTAAAAATCTAATTCTAAATAATAAGCACAAGCACAATGTTGAAGGGCTCTTAGACAAGCCCATGTTCTATGGGCTTATTGGGTTTAATGTGTGTATAATCGAAAACCGAACACTAAAATATGAATTATGCACGTGTAACATACATGTATATGATACTTTCCTAAGGTTATAACTTAAAGAGTTAATAAAATATTAACGTTAACATTATGGAATTATTTTAGATCTCAACCTGAATATCTTTTATTTTGGTCACTAATAATTTATGCGAGACACAAATAATGGAAGGTAATATTGAGATGAGGTAATGGTGTTGGAAATCCAAGTGTTCATTCTTGTTTTCTTTTTTATATTTTTTGGAGACTCTTTCAAAAGTGCTATGTGTTGGACAGAAAGGTCTAAAAAGAAACTGCTACATTTAGGTTTCATTGCCAGCATTATTAATATATGCCTAAAGACTGAAAAAAGAACAACAGGTTTATTAGGCAACCTAATATAGTGGAACATCATAAGTCAGGATAATCAATATTGGAAAACAGAGGATTATTCAGAGAAAGCAAATTTAGTGCTTTGCTTATTCACTAATTTTGTCCTTTCCTTTTTATCAAGGCTCCTTTCCATTTAATCACTCTTAATTTAAACCAAAATCACTCCGAACTTTCTTTCCATGTATATATAAAACCCATTTAAACTCCGTCTAAGAAGTTAAAAATTGTATTAGGTTAAAATTAAATTTTTTTAGATAAATTATATTAGGGAGTTTCAACGTTGTGTTAAATTAGTTTTCATTTTGTGTGTTTTTTATTATTTTTTGTTCAGACTTTTTTACAGAAAAAAAAAATTGTCTACACATATAAGAAATGTTTGGAACTAGAAAAACCAAAAGAATAGATTTGTTTTTCTAGAAGTGTTTGTAAAAGTGTTATTTCATAAATGGTGGCACCCATACCCAACTGTGGGTTCAACCTTGTACGCAATAACTTCTTTTGCTGTTCAGAAAAGCAGTTCAAAATCATATGCTACCTTTGTTTCAATATGTAATTAATATGAGAAATATTAGTTGATATGTTAGCTTTGTTATAAATTTTCCCAAATTTAATTAATAAATAATAGATTTTGTAGGAGAGTCTCCTCGGATAAACGTTATATGATGTAAGAAACAAGGAGGATAATTCCCGAGTTTCTCTAATTTCAATTGTGAATAAAAATAAAAGTATAGAAAAAAAAAAAAAGACTAGCAAAAAGAAAGTTTACTGAAGAAAGTTTTGGTTACTTGTGTTTAGCTATATTTGAAGCGTTTGAAATACTCCTTCTTCCTCTTTTGGACACATTTTAGATCCTAAATTTCTCTCTTCATTCATACCTTTTATGTCCCTTAACCATTCATCAATCATAGCTTGTTCATCTCTTTATACTCTAAATAATATTATATCACAAATATTTAAAAAGGAAATATTATATATATATAACATTATTTTTCACTTTTTTTTGTAAGATTATATTTTTAATCTCCTTAATATAATGTTATTCATACCTCCTTAATACCAAAACTTATCTTTTCAATACCAAAAGTAACTTATCCTTTACTTTCTCTGTCCTATCCATCTCTAAGTGTGTACACAAACTATAAAAAATAGAAAAAATGTAGTTAAAAAATCAATAGAGTAGAAGAGGGGAAAAATCTATTCGTATTTTATTAAAGTATTTACACAAAGCTTTTTAGAATTAAGTAACACGAATAAGACATATATTATGTTATTAGGCACATGTCTAAACAAAAATAAAGTGTGATTATTATGTATTCATAGAGGAACCTAATTGATAAGTATTCGTGGCTTATTTATCATCCATGCTAGTGCCTAGATTTCGGTCTTCCATCACGATATAATTATCAATTGTTCAAAATTCGCTTATGATGTTTTAAGATGGACAAATTTGAAGGAGTCGAACTTTTAAATAATTCTAATATTATATACTAAAATAACTTATTTAATTATTACAATTTTGAAAAATTAAAACGATGGAAATTTTATACAATGTTTTTTCGAGCAAAAGAAAAATCAAATGTTTGCCGAAGTGAAATTACTTTTATCTAAATTGGACATCAAAATCATATTACTTTTCCTTTTTAAGTAATGGGAGAAGATGAAAGGAACTTAAAGCGTGACATATTGCAATTCCTGTCGTAATTAATGTCTTTATTATTACATATCATCAGCTGTCCTTTTTAAATATAATTTTAGTCAATTATTTTGTCAAGCACTAATAAAATTATTGAATAAACTAATTCTAGGGACATGACCTTTAATTCGAGACATAAATCTTAAAATAAATAAAGGATGAAAAGTGTATAAATAAGTTATAAATAATTATTTTTTATTTTATTATAAATTTATTTGTTTGAAATTTCATTATCTTTAAATTATGGTTAGCATTTTGAAGTTTGGAGTGATTATTTTATAAATATATTATATTATGAAGAAGTTAGGTCTTGTTGGTGGATCAAAATGCTCTATTAGATTTATATTAATATTTTATTCTTTGATATGGATTTAACTTGATTGTTTTATTGAACTTCTAATTAAAGGAAGATGTTAATGGTGTTGGAATTAATTGAAAATTTAAGAAACTCCTTTAAAATAATAAGGTATTATAGATGTACACAGAAGAAAATTTTTACCAATAAACACATTATTTTTAGATAAAGGGTGTTAATTGTTCATCTATTTAATTAAATATTGTTTATTTTGATTATAAAAGTATGTGAGTTTACGGTGATTAAAATGACATATAAATTGGAGTGTATAAATTGGAGTGTGATTACAAAAATATGTATATAATTATTAAAAATTCTAAATATGATTTTGAAAGTAAAAAGGTGCTACAGTGATATTAGATGATAAAGTTGTTAGTATAGAATAAGTGTAAATATAGCATATAATTATAAAATATTTTTTTTTGTCTTGACAATTTTCTTTTAAACTCAACTAAAAAATAGATTATTCTCTATAATTATGAAGATCTATAACAAATTCTTGCTCTAGCTTCCATCACGTTCAAGTAGAATTACTATAATTGAGTGAAATATACATAAAGAAAACACAAAAGAAATGAAAATATTAATATTTTTAAACTTTCATTTCTAACAAGTCACATACAATATATATTGACAATTAAAATCATATTCGTCCCATAATTCAAAAATTTTAATAGTTAATAAGTTTTCAATTCAATCCACTTCCAACTTAGTCAATTCATCAATTAATCTATTCAAAATTTCATACAAAGATTTCTACTACAATTCATATCTCATTTTAAGACATACATTAAAAAACTCAAAAGCTTAAATGGTTATATTATTTAAAAGTTTTCAAAATTTTCGTGCTCAATTCCTTCACGCACACAAACATCAAAATATATTCATTTAATTTAACTTATCAAGTGAACTTGTATCATATACTTAACCAAATTTAATAGTAATTTAAACTACTCACGATTTCAAATACAAATACTACATTCGCAATAAGTTAAACTCACTCCACCCACAATTCACATGCAAATATATAAAATTTCAAGAGACAAATAACTTATTTTTAGCGTTCAAAGTTCTAATGAGACAAAATCCAAATTCCCTTATGTTGAAATGATTTGAAGATATACATACTAAAAGCTTAAGAATAAAGTATTGAAGTAAAACACCGTCAACTTTTCTTAATGGATTAAAGTTTTAGAAATCTAAACAGAATAACACCCTCAAGATTTATAACCTAATTTAAAAAAAAAAATAACAAACCGATATATTAGTTTTTTCTCGAACGTTTGCATGTCTACTTCTTTGATGAACAATTTGAAGTTTTGAAGGTAGAAGATAAAGGACACTTACCCTTGCTCCACTCTATTTTCCTACCTATGTTGTACTCTTGAAAACCAATCAACGAAGTGAGGGAGATTCAAATTGCAAAATTTTGGAAGAAGAAAAAGAAATGAAAGAATAAGCTAGTTGGAGAAGGTGAAAACTACTATTCTTATTCTGCAAAGGAAAATAATAAGTTTGTTTTAAATTTTAAATTTCTATTAGCACCCCCATTATTTAAATAAGTTTTACACTCTCGAATCTTAAACCAACTTAATTAAACTCAAATCAAACTCACCCTTAACCATCTTAAACCACCCTCATTTTTATTCATACACATCTTACATCATACACATCTTACATTGAATAATATAAGATAACATATAATTTATTTCACAATTTGAACCAAACATTTTAAAGAATATGATGTTTAAGAGGCGTGGCTATTGGAAGGTATGTTTCCACACCATTAATTAATACCCAACCATTGTCCATTATACATCTAAGAAGGAAATGATATGATTATATGTTCTATATCAAATAGAAGTATACATGATTGGGCAAGCATGCGCTAATGCTTAGTGCACTAACTACTTAATTATCCAACTCATACACATACACAAGTATACATGGAGAGAAAGTTTGTGTGATGAGAAAGGAAACAACCCTCACATCAAATATTTATGTGGCTATTTAAGGTCCTAACAATGTTACCATCATTGTTTACCAATATTAATTAAAAATTATTGTAAAGTATTATGATATTATCCACTGAAGAGACAATTAGCCTAGTGCACTCGTGACTATAGAGAGTGATAAGTGAATTCAGAGATTGAAATTTGAAACACAATAAAATTAGTTGTTTATTATTCTCTTGGTAAGGGAATATGCAGGAAGCAGAAAATCGAACCAATGAATTTGCATGTGTGTGTGAATCAGCATTACCAACACATCAATCATTTACATCAGCAACATTGTTCCATGAAATTGATTCTCTGATTAAAATTCGGTCACGATGTTGATGTTTTCTATGAATCATAATGGGTGCCATCTGACTCCATATGTTGACAGAGAATATATTCTCATAGAATTTAGGAGGGAAAAAGATCACAGTGAAACATGGTAGCCTAGGATAAAAGATAAGCAAAATAAATATTCCGAGCAAAAGAAAAAACATTTTTTTTATGTTAAAATGGATTATTATCTTATAATGGGTAAGAAAATCCAGAAAGTGCTTTATGATGTTATTGGTGATACGTATACATGATACATGTAATACGAGCAATTCCATTTCACCGTCAAAGTTAATATTGGTTAGTTTAATCACAATAGCCAAATTCAAATTTGATTCTTACATCAATTAAACCTTTTAAAAAACAGATGCTGATAAATTTATAGGCACCACTTTTTTATTTTTATTGAATTGAGTATTTTTAATGAATAAGCTTATTTCATTGATTTGATATTTCTAAGAGTCGAGGAGCTTTTGTGAGAGAGTTGTAATATATATAGGTGAAGTTAATATCGATTTCTCACTATCTAATATAAAAATTAAATGTCTTTATTAATTAAATTTTATAAAAATTTAAAAGGTAAATTCGTTTGATAAGAAATTGGGCTCACAAAATTTTATAATTTTCAATCAATAAAAATATTTTAAAACTGGAGTTGAAAACATGTTTTTGTTATTTCTCTTAAGAAATTATAGTTTTATCTCATTCCATATCTTTATTATTTGAGCATGTTTAATTTTCATTCTCCCCCCTTTTTGAAACTTCTTTTGGATTACAATCTCTAAATATTTTAATACACATTATCTAATCCTAACTCAATCTTATTATGAGTGGTTTCTTTTTTATTATTCATATTTTGATGCACATAGATTATTTATACCTTTTTAAGATTATGATCTGTTATCCTAATCCTAATTCAATCTTAAAAAATAACAAAGCCTTGATTTAATAATAATATAAATATATAAAAAAATAATTTTGTATCCTAAAAAGAAAAAATATATAATCAAGTAAATAAATATTTTATATCTATAAATTATTTCAATGAATATTTACACCAAATATTTTTCATTTGATGTGTTAGTAGAATTTTAACCTTCATTTAATAATTTAAAAATTTAACTAAATTATATATTAATTTTGTCAATAATCTATACTAAAAGAGAAGCCACCAAATAAATCCATTTGTAAATTTGCGTCAGCCCACTACTGAGTACTGACCAAGACACTGACTGAGGTGTTGGACCAACAGCAGGACCATGCTCTTTATTTATTCACAAATATTAATCAAAATCATCTATTGTATATATAATACTATCTCCAATCTTTTTAAAATAAATAAAAAATAATTTAATTAATCTTAACTAATAATATAAAAATTTAAATAATGATTTTATTTTATAATACTGTACGTAATTGAATAAATAACTTGTGGTATAAATAAAATTGACTTATATTATTAACTAACTTATGTCGAAAATAAAGTTGTATTTTAAGAACCACTTAATTAATTAATAAACAATAGATTAGTACATATAAGAGGCAGCTGAAACAAATTTGTCTCCATACTTAAAAAAATATAGGGTATGATTGATTGTCTCCCATCTACATTATTTTCTCCCACTTATTAATTCAGCATGATATATTTATAACATAATCACTAGAATAATAAAAACAATCTATTTGATTGATTTAATCAACTTTTTAAAATAATTTTATTAACATATTAAATTTATCTTAATTACTAATAACTTTTTAAATTTATTTTCTTATTAATATTTATTAAATAAAAATACACATTTATAATACTTCATGGAGACAAATAACTGAAACAAAACAAATTTAATGTTTCATATAAATTTATGAAACACATCCATTTATTTTCTACATTGAGTTTGTTTGATTTTTCTATAAATAATTATTTTTAATATGTTAGGATAGATGTATTTAAAAAATAAAGGAAAAAAGAATTATCTCCTTTTCTGATAGGAATTTTTGAGGCAGTAAAAGATAAACTTAAAAAAAGTATTTATGTTTATATATTATTTTTTAGCAATAAAGTATAAAAAATAGACTCACTTAGAGTATTTTTTTTATACGAAAAAGTAAACTATATTTATTATTTTAAATATAAACATTAAAAATATTATAAAATCAGTTTTAATTATAATATTGTTTTGTGTCTAATCTGTCAACATAAATTATTGCGGTAGGTTTTGGTGTTTTATACCGTTAGGCTCTCCGGTACCACAAATTGAACACCGAACGGGTTGGTTTGTCATGTAATATAAAACAAAAATATATTAAATAAAAATTCAATTATGCATAAATAACAAAATATATATATATATATATATATATATATATATATATATATATATATATATATATATATATATATATATATATA